>JGI10211J34971_10000891_pt1 | contig 24893 bp, 24 predicted proteins | sample Etolagsediment_FD_34971 | JGI IMG/M metagenome (IMG submission 34971)
ATTTATCATAAAGTAAAAGTTTTCGGCTCTTCCCCAGTGGAAAACATTTTTCATTCCGTGGCAGATATGAATGATGAAGCTCCCGAAACAACGACCATTGATTCTGCTGTTGAACAGTTAGGAGATTCAAAGCCGGGTCGGCTTGTAGCAATTACGCATTGGGACGGCGGTGCTTGGGCTAAGCACTACACTCCAGGAGAACGAGGTATCGTGATCCCCAATGATGATGTTTTACAAGAATACAGGGACCGCGAGAATGCCGCCAAAGCTGCCAAAGCAAAAAACTGAAATAACTGAAGATCTCCTTCCAGAACAACCAACATTACGAGATCAACAAATAGAAGAACTTCAGGAAACCCTGGCTTTTGAACGCGATGCACGTATTGAAGACCGTTTCGTGTTTGTTATCGTTGGTGTTCTTCTGCTTGATGTTGTCTTTTTTTCCCTCATGCCAACGTTTGGCGGACCGCTTGCAATTTTAATTCTTGAATTGCTGATTTTCGTTCCCCTTGCTCGACGTATGGGTATGGATGAAGTTGCCAAAATTATGAGCCGAGTTATTGGTCGCGTAAGCGATGGTATCCATGGCGATGGCGGAAAGAATAATTAATTACATTTCAAACTGAAACGCGACCCATTCCGCGAGTTCATTGCGAAAACGTCCCGTTTGGCCTATGATGCTCCCCTTCAACGGAGCGTTTGACTGTGGATATTTCCGCCCAAGACATCTTGGTGACCGTGCGTGCTGAGCGTGACCGCAACGCTGCGCTTGATCGCCGTGTGACGGACACCGCGGCGCGGGTCAGCAGCGCCCAGGAAACCGCTGCCGCTCAGCGCGCCGCCGAGACCCAACAGGTCCAACGTACCCAGGACCAGCAGCGTGTCACCAACCGGGCCGGTCAACGCCGTATTGACGCCGAACAAGCCCAGCGNGACCGCCAAATCAATTCCGATTTGCGGGCGACACAAGACCGCCATGCGCGCGCCAACGCNCCTGATGCGACCAGNACAGAGCCCCTACCCCGTGGATCATTGGTGGATTTGANCGCTTANNNTAAGCTCGCAACTTAGGCCCAGGTGGTTAGGCCCGGCCGCTGACACCGCTGTACGATGCCGCCATGCTGGCCCGGTTCAAGGTGTTTTCGATTTCTTGTGCCGTAATGCGGCGTTCTTTCACCGCTTCCAACAGTTCGATTTCCAGCAACTGGCCCTTGGGCAAGTGCATGGAAATGGCGTGACGGACGAAGTCTTTGGTCGGTCTATCGACGCCGCCGTTGGCCAAAGCGTTGGACAGCAATTCACGACGGATCAGCGGCGGGAAGCGCATGATCTCAACCGTAACCATCTTTTTCACCTGCAGCGGGATCAACGGCGTCGCAATGATGCGGTCCATGCAATAGCTGTAAATGCCAAAATCCAGACGTCCGGCGACGCTTTTGGTGAAGTCAACAAATTCATCGATGAAGGTGCCGCTGGCCAACCGCCCCTCAATCAGTTCCCGCACCACTTCCAAAAACTTGCGATAACGCGTGCGCGCCGGGCTCAAGTCATCGCTGAGCACGGCTTCCAATTCGCGAATGCGGTTTTCCCGAAAGCCCGATTGCAACACCGCCAAAGCCCCTTCGCGCACCTTGGGCGAGAGGGTTTGACGTTCAATCAATTCAAACAGTTCTTCAAAGGCTTCGCGGCGTCCGTCGTCCAGGCTCGCGGCACGGTGCGCCAACGGCAACAAGGCGGCCCGCGCCACCAGTTCGTCTTTGGAGCAAATGGCCGCCAAGGCCTGGGCGTCCTTGGGGATGGACAACTTAGGCGTGGCAAAATCGTCGGTGATGAGAAACCGCCCGCTGGCCTGAAAGGTCAGATAGCGCCCCAACCGGGAACACATGACAAAGTGATCGGCCATGCCGATGCCTTGCGCGGGGCCTTGGGCGAGACCTTGGGCGGGTCCGGTGTGAACAGTCGTTGTCATGAAANCTTCCCTCGCATGTCAAACTTAGGGGCGCATTTGCATATCACTGTTGAACTTCGAAAATGGCCCACCCTTCATAAGATCGGAGAGCGCGTTCATCACTTTGGCTTTCAGGGGCGGAATTTTCAGCACGTCGTCGATGCGCCGGGCCAAGAAATCCCACGTTTCTTCACAATTTTCCGAATGGTCGTTCAACCAATACAGCACCGTCGGCGCGCACACCGCCGCCAACAACCCGCGCTTGGTATAATAATTAAAATCTGCCGAGCGATCGCCCGCCACGTACCAGATGTGATCCACCGTGGTGTGGGTGATGTGGGCCATTTGCGCGGCGTGCAACGGGTTCATCAAAACGCTGAGACCAGCCCGCACCGCTTCTTTATACGGCGTCAAATATTCCAACCGCGCCCGCACGCCAAAAATCACCCGATCACGCACCCGCATGCTGCCCACATCGGCGGCTTGCATCGCTTTGATCATTTCGCGATCTGAAATGGTGGCGAATTGGGCGATGGCGTCGACGGCGCCTTGGGGGAACAGCCGCTTGGCGGTGTTGGCGTCAAAGCCCGCATCTTCGGCCCCGGCAGCCAACGCCGCATCGCCCCAACCGTCAAATGCCACATGAGGTGCGGCGGCCAAAACGATAGCGTCCTTTTTTTCTTCGCGGGTCATTTTTTGCGGCGCGGCGGTCATGGCGTTCAGTCCTGCTCATCTTCGGTTTCGTCTGGGCGATTAAAGGCTTTTTTTGTCAATTCTTCGCTAAAGCCAAATCTGTCCATATTTTCAATACGATAAGGATAGAGTATTCCGTCAAGGTGATCACATTCGTGCTGCACCACGCGGGCGTGAAACCCTTTGGCTTCGCGTTCAAAACGATTTCCTTTGAGATCATACGCCGAATAGCGAATGTGGGTAAAGCGCTCGACTTCGCCCATCATGCCGGGCAGCGACAAACACCCCTCCCAATCCACATCCGTGTCTGAGCCGATGGGTTCAATTTCCGGGTTGATAAGCACCGTGAGCGGAACGCCAATGCCCGCAAAACTGTCGCGCGCCGGAGAAACCATATAAATAACAAGGCGCAACGGCATATGCACCTGGGGCGCGGCCAGCCCCGTGCCGTTGGCGTCATGCATGGTTTCAATCATATCTTCGACAAACGCCGCAATCTTTGGGTCGGTCGGGTCCTCGACCTCTTGAGCTTCCGTTTGCAAAATGGGGTGGCCCATGCGGGCAATCTTCAAAATCGTCATGCTTTTTTGGTCCTCAAACGCCGCTCAAGCGCCTCTGTCCTGCACACAAGATCGTTTTAACACGCTCACCTTCAGCTTCACATACCGCCCAACGTGTGCTAGAACACGCCCGTTCCGCCCACTGTGGCGCGGAAACAGATGGCAAGCAAGGCATCATGCCCCAATTTCCGTCTGAACCCAAACTTGAAAGGAAGTGATTAACGTGCAAGTTGTCGTTCGTGATAACAACGTTGATCAGGCGCTGAAAGTTTTGAAGAAGAAGATGCAGCGGGAAGGTATTTTCCGCGAGTTGAAACTTCGCAAAAACTTTGAAAAGCCCTCTGAAAAACGCGCACGCGAAAAGGCCGAGGCCGTATCGCGTGCTCGTAAAATGGAGCGCAAGCGCCTGGAACGTGAAGGCTTCTAACCCGTAAGGGCTTAGGTCCCATGTTCCAAACGGAAGACCCGCCAGATGGCGGGTTTTTTGTTGGGTAAACCGGATAACCCCAATTAGCCCCAGATAGCCCATGGGCCCCCGCCTTCGCGGGGGTGACGGTGGATGGAGGACTCTGGATATTGCACAAAAACTCACTTATGATAGAGCTTGAAAAACAATTCATCTTTAACAAGAGCACACTGAGGTCACATCCGTCACCCCCGCGAAGGCGGGGGCCTATGTACCTATAATCACATCCCGGCCCCTTCATGAAACAACCGTGCGTCTACATCCTCACAAACCAACGCTACGGCACGCTCTATATCGGTGTAACAAGCGACCTTGCCCGACGCATCTGGGAGCATAAAAACGATTTGGCGGACGGATTTACAAAAAAGCATGGCCTCCATCAACTGGTCTATATGGAAAGCCACGACACCATGGAAGATGCCATTATCCGCGAAAAACGACTGAAAAAGTGGAACCGGGGTTGGAAAATTCGACTGATCCAATCCATAAATCCTGAATAGCGTGATCTCTTTGATGAGTGTGTCAAATAGGCCCATGGGCCCCCGCCTTCGCGGGGGCGACGGTTGGATCCTAAACTTCAACCGCCCCCTGCGTTGAAGCTTTCTCACCGTCCTTGCATCTTGCGTCCCAATGGGGGAGAAAGGCGCATACTTTTGAAATTGACCGGAGATGATCCTCATGACCGCGCTGCCCAAATGCCCGAAATGTGGCGAAGAATATACCTATGAAGACGGCGCGATGCTGGTTTGCCCCATGTGTGCACACGAATGGCCCAAGGATGGCCCGGCGGCGGATGACGACGCCCTTGTCATCAAAGACTCTGTGGGCAACCTGCTCAGCGACGGCGACACCGTGGTGGTCATCAAGGACTTGAAGGTCAAGGGCTCGTCATCGGTGGTGAAGGTCGGCACCAAGGTGAAAAACATCCGCTTGGTGGGCGGCGACCATGACATCGATTGCAAAATTCCGGGGATCGGCGAGATGGGGCTCAAGTCCGAGTTCGTCAAGAAGGCTTAGATTTAGACCGAGGCCTTCCCCTCAGCCACATCCAAAATCCGCTCAACATCGTCTAGGCCGACTTGGTTGAAAACCGCACCGCCGTGGATTTTGGCGTTGGGACCGTGGCTACACTCGCCCATGCAGGTGAGACGCTCAACCACAACGTCTCCGCCCCGTTCCCGCGCCCGTGTGTGCAAGGCGCGAAAGATTGCCCGCGACTGCGGCCCGATACACGCCGGTCCGCCCTTTTTATTGATGCACACGTAAATGGTTTTGGGGTTCATCATAAGATCTACTTCTTAAAAGCCCTGAAACACCATATCCACGGCGTTGATGATTTCCATATCGTGGGCCACCAGAGAAGCCATGGGCTGGGCCAGCAGCATGCTTGGCACGGCAGCCAGGAACTGCGTGACCATGACCACCTGTTGCCCTTCTAACACAAACACGGGGTTCAAACGCGCTGCTGGCAAAGGAGCGTCCCGAGGTGCCATCAACGGAACCACCACGCGGGTGTTCAGCTGCGCCAACACATCGGCCTGCACATCAAGCAAGTAACCCTCACCTTCCGGGTGGCGATAAACATCAAATCGCGCCATCAAAATTGCCGATATTTGGACAACGGCAGACCGCGTTGGTCGACGTAGGCGTTGGAGCTTTCCAAGGCCGCTTTGTTGTCCAAGGCCCACTGCTCGGCTTGTTTTGCCTTCACCGCCTGAGCAATGCCGGATTCAGCCGCACGCGAGAGGTTGATTTTAAAAGCCTTGGCCGTCGCCAACAAATCCGTGCTGACGGTTATATTGGTCGCCCGCTTTTGGGCACACTGAACTTTCTGGGTAGGCATGGCATCACGTCTCCACAAACATGCATAACCTTATGCGCATAATTATGCGTATGTCAACATTATGGCGAAGCGGACGACATCCGTAACGCGTCCAAAACAAAAACGGCGGCTCTCCTGATCTCAGGACGAGCCGCCGTTTTGCATTTGTGAGGCTGAAAGGGATTAGCTCCCCAATGCCTGAACAATCTCTTCGGTCATCTTCTTGGCGTCGCCGAACAACATCATGGTGTTGTCGGCGAAGAACAAGGAGTTGTCGACGCCCGCGTAGCCGGAGCTCATGGAGCGTTTGAGGAACAACACCGAGCCCGCTTTTTCCACGTCCAAAATCGGCATGCCGTAAATGGGGCTGGCCGGATCGGTCTTGGCGGCGGGGTTGGTGACGTCGTTGGCGCCGATGACAAAAGCCACGTCGGCAGACGCGAACTCGTTGTTGATTTCTTCCAACTCGAACACTTCGTCATAAGGCACATTGGCTTCGGCCAACAACACGTTCATGTGGCCGGGCATGCGACCCGCGACCGGGTGGATGGCGTATTTGACTTCCACGCCTTGGGCTTTCAACAGATCGCCCATTTCCCGCAAAGCATGCTGAGCCTGGGCCACCGCCATGCCGTAACCCGGCACGATGATGACTTTGGACGCATTGCCCATGATGAACGCCGCATCGTCGGCCGAGCCGGACTTGACCGAACCGCCGTGCGCCGCAGCGGCAGACGCCACCCCGGTGTCGGAGCCGAACCCGCCCAGCAACACGTTCCAAATGGAGCGGTTCATGCCTTTGCACATGATGTAGCTCAGGATCGCACCGCTTGAGCCCACCAGCGCGCCGGTGACGATCAACAGCGGGTTGCCGAGCGTGAAGCCGATACCAGCCGCCGCCCAGCCCGAGTAGGAGTTGAGCATCGACACCACCACCGGCATATCCGCGCCGCCGATGGGGATGATGATCAAAAAGCCCAGCACAAACGCCAAACCCGCCAACGCCCAGAACATGGTGTAATATTCGGTGGTGGCAAACCCGTAAAACAGCGCGACCAAGGCGAGGCCCAGGAGCGCGTTCAAGGGGTGCTGCATTTTAAACGTGATCGGTGCGCCCGACATGATGCCCTGCAACTTGGCAAAGGCGATGATCGAACCGGAGAACGTGATCGCGCCGATGGCGGTACCCAAGCCCATTTCAACCAAGCTGGACGGGGCAATGGAGCCCGGTGCGCCGAGGCCGTAAGCCAAGGGGTTGAACAGTGCCGCCGCAGCAACCAACACGGCCGCCAGACCGACCAGCGAATGGAAGGCCGCGACCAATTGGGGCAGCGCCGTCATTTGAATGCGCAACGCCACAACGGAACCGATGGAACCGCCAATCACCAACCCGGCCAAAATGATCGGGTAGCTGACCACGTCGGGATCAACCAAGGTCGTGAGGATGGCGATCACCATACCGACCATGCCGAGAATGTTTCCCCGACGCGACGATTCGGGGTGAGACAATCCGCGCAGCGCCAAAATGAAGCACACGGAAGCGATGAGGTACGCAAAAGCGCTCATATTTTCAGACATATCCCAGCGCCCCTATTTCTTTTTCTTTTTGAACATCTGCAGCATTCGCTGGGTGACGATAAAGCCGCCGAAAATATTCACGGAGGCCAAAGTCACGGCCAGAAAGCCCATGATCTTCGAAAAATTCATATCCGCCGGACCTGCGGCGATCAGTGCGCCGACGATGATCACCGACGAAATGGCGTTGGTGACACCCATCAGGGGCGAATGCAAAGCGGGTGTGACACTCCACACCACAAAATAACCGACGAAACACGCCAGCACAAAAACCGTGAACAGGGCNATGAAGGAAAAGCCTTCGGCGTGCGCACCTGTGGCTACGGCCGCTTGGGCCATTTGGGCTGCACTGCCCGCCAACTCGCTGGCTTGTCCGGCCAGACCGGCGGCACCTTCGGCCAATTTACGGGCTTGTTCTGCGATCGAAGCTGCGTCCATGACTTAGCTCCCCTCTTTCAGCATAGGATGAACCACTTTACCGTCCTTGCACACCAAGGTGCCGGACACGGTTTCGTCATCAAAATCAAAGGTGATGGTTTTGCCTTCCTTGTCCACATGCGGGCTGAGGAAGTTAAACAGGTTTTTGGCAAAAAGCTGGCTGGCGTCTTTGGGCAGACGACCCGGCACGTTGGTGTGACCAACGATGTGAACGCCGTTTTTCGACGTCACAACTTTGCCCAGGGTCGAGCCTTCGACGTTGCCGCCCGCTTCCACCGCCAAATCGACGATCACCGCCCCCGCATGCATCGAAGCCACCATATCCTTGGTGACCAAAATCGGTGCGGTGCGTCCGGGAATGAGCGCCGTGGTGATGACGATGTCTTGCTTTTTGATGTGCTCGGAAACCACCTGCTTTTGCTTTTCAAAGTATTCGGGCGGCATCGGCTTGGCGTAGCCGCCAGCGGTCTCGGCGTCTTTTTCCATCTCGGCATCAACCGTCAGGAACTTGCCGCCCAGGCTTTCGACCTGTTCACGGGTGGCGGGGCGCACGTCGGTGGCGGTCACCACCGCACCCATGCGCTTGGCCGTGGCGATGGCTTGCAGCCCCGCCACACCGACCCCCATGATAAAGACCTTGGCCGGGGCAATGGTGCCCGCCGCCGTCATCATCATCGGCATGGCGCTGCCGTATTCTTGACAGGCATCCAACACCGATTTGTAACCGGCCAGGTTCGATTGCGACGACAAAATGTCCATGCTCTGGGCCCGCGAAATACGCGGCATCAGCTCCATGGCAAAAGCGGTGATGCCCGCCTTAGCCATGGCGGCAACCTCGGCCTTTTCGCTCAACGCCGACATATGGGCGCACACAACAGCCCCCTTTTTGATCAGCTTGAGCTCTTCAGCGCTGGGGCGAAGAATTTTCAGAACCACGTCGGCGTCTTTCAACGTCGCCGCCGCCGTCGCCCCAATGGTGGCGCCCGCGTCTTTAAAAGCCGTATCCGTGATGGAAGCCGCCGCACCGGCGCCTTTTTCCACGATGAGTTCGAAGCCGAAGCCGACCAGCTTCTTCACCACCTCAACCGACGCCGCAACGCGGGTTTCGCCTGGGTGGGTTTCTTTAGGAATTGCGATTTTCATGATGAACCGTTTTTGCTTGGGAGATCCCTGTTTAAATGCGTCAATTTTTATGCCCGCTTGTGCTCCGATACACAAGTGTTGCGTTGCAAAAAAACAAAGAATTGTTTGATTTTCGACAACCTGGCCAAGACGCTCGCCGCACTGAAGTGGGCATTCGCCCCCAAACATTCAAGGCGCTTCCCACATTTTCAAGGACTTATACGGTTGTCGCTTGGCGTGCACCTCCGCCTTCAGTATGATTTGGCCCATGAAACCTGCACGCACGCGATTCTTCATCCTCACCCTCGCTTTCGCCATCACGCAGCTGAGCTTGGCGAGCCCAGTTCATGCAGACGGCGACACCCAGCAAGAACTCTATTTACGCTATGAGGCCAATTGGGGCGGCGTGCACGTGGCCGATTTTGCCTTGTCGTTTGTGTCGACCCCTGAAACCTTCGAAAACCGCTTTCATCTGGAAACCCGTGGGCTCACGCGCTATTTCACCAACATGAGCGTCACCGCCGTCAGCCGCGGGCGGATCGTTTCAGAACCCTTTCAAAACAACACCGATTTGGGCAAAACCTATGTGGCGGGCCACTACCACACCGAATACACCAACACGAAGCATTTTCGCTGGGTTGACATCACCTTCCCCGAAGCGCCTGAGCCCGCCCAGGCGACGACCGGGACATCCCCCATCCTGGGCCGTGAAGAAAACTGGAACCCCGCCGAAAAAGGCCCCGAAGTTCTGGATAAAGTCGAAGCCGAGCATCTCATCAACGTCAACGACCCCATCACGTTGATTCCGCAAATGATGGAGATCGTGCGCGCCCACCTGTCGGGCGGACCAAAATCCGGAATCGCCAGAGGCTTCGACGGACGGCGACGCTTCGATATGCGCATCACCTATTTTGGCCCCGCCACCCGAACCATCAACGCGGTCCGCCACGAGACCTATCGCGTCCGCATCGACCCGCAACCCGTTGCCGGCTTCAAAGAACGCCACAAAACATTGTGGAACAACGCAGCGTATGATTTTTACTTAAGCCGAGACGGAAAGTTCATGCCGTTGCAAATCGTCCCCGTGGATCACGGCCCGGTGTTGACCCTGGTTGGCGAATGCCCATCGGAGTGCGAGATTAAGGCTGAGGAAGGCTGATCAACCGACGGCGACTTTCGCCCGTTCGCGCTCGGCAAGGGATTCTTTATAAAGCTTGAAGGTGTCGCGAATGCTGTCCAAGCGGTCCGCCGTGCCATCGCCAAACATGAAATCCAACTTGATGCTTTCTTCGTCGTCCCACAAGGCGCGGAACAGGTCGGAAAACAGCGCCGTAAACAGCAGTTGGAAATGCTTGTCTTCAAACAAGAACCCAGAGCGTCGTTCGGTCACGTTGTTGAGGATGGAGATAAAATTGCGCTTGGCCCATTCGAAGTCTTCGAATTTCAACAAAATGCGAATGAGGATGTTGTAGGCAAAGCGTTTGTGGCGATCATTTTGGCCGATCATTTTCCAAATTTCGCCATCATCGTCGGTCTGAAACTGGCTGAGCAATTCTTGCGATTCAACGTTCAATTCGCTGTACAGAACTTCGCCCAGCAATTTGTCCAGATAGTTGTCAAAACCCATCACCACTTCGCGGGGGAAAATCGGATTATCCGACCCTGAAAACAGGTGCGAAAAACGTCCCGCGATGAGACGCAGCAGGAATTTGGAGCGATTGCCCGACTCTTGTTTTTTCGGAATGGCGATCGGCTGTGACGGATTGGCGGCCGCCGCGATCAGCATATCGTTGCGGATTTTTTCCGCCACCTCATTGCCGTAATTGAGCAAATTGGTACGGATCACCACCTCGATCTCGCGCACCAATTCCTTGATATCTTCATCCAGTTTGGGCGTTTTTTTGTCGCGGGTCAGCAATTCGTTGGACATCATCAGTTCCAAAGCGGAGCGAATGATGGTCTTTGTAGCCGCCGTTGAGCGTTGCGCCACCTGAATGGTGCCGCCGCTGGCGTAGGTTTTTTCTTCGGGTTCGATCATGCACGAAATCCGTCGGACTCAGTTATTCTCAACCAAAACACAGGCACTCATCACACAACGCGCAAGAATCGTTGCACAACCGTACCCATTATTCATAGCACATTTAACACTAACAGATCACTAAGGGACTGCATGGGCGTACTGTTTGCGCAATTGAGGCTAACTGACCGCTTCCAGCTCATCAATAAAGCCCGACACCACGCCCAGCCCACGCTTCCAAAATTCCGGATCGCTGGCATCCAGACCAAACGGCGCCAGAAGCTCTTTGTGGCGCTTGGTGCCGCCCGCAGCCAACATATCCAGATAGCGTTGCTGAAATCCTTTTTCCGCACCATTGGCGAACACATCGTAAAGCGAATTCACCAAACAATCGCCAAAGGCATAGGCATAGACATAAAACGGCGTGTGCACAAAATGCGGAATGTAGGCCCAGTAGTTGCGGTACGCGTCGTCAAAACGAATGGCTGGGCCTAAGCTTTCGCTTTGCACGTCAATCCAGATGTCGCCCAAACGGTCAACGGAGAGTTCTCCCGATTTCCGCTCATCGTGAACACGGCGCTCAAATTCGTGAAAGGCGATTTGCCGCACCACGGTGTTGAGCATGTCTTCGACCTTGCCCGCCAGCAAGATGCGCCGACGTGCCGGGTCCATTTCGTTATCGACCATTTTGCGAAACGTCAGCATTTCGCCAAACACCGACGCGGTTTCCGCCGTGGTCAAAGGCGTATCGGCCATCAGCCCGCCCTGATCGGCAGCCAACACCTGATGTACGCCATGGCCCAGTTCATGCGCCAAGGTCATTACGTCGCGCGCCTTGCCGTGAAAATTCAGCAAAATATAAGGGTGCGCACTGGGCACGACGGGATGGGAAAAGGCCCCGGAATCTTTGCCTTCGCGGGGCTGGGCATCGATCCAATTTTCCGTAAAAAAGCGCTCGGCCACATCCGCCATGCGCGGCTCAAAGCCATTGTAGGCCTCCAACACCAAGTTTTTGGCATCGTCCCAGTTGAACGCGGCGGAGGCATCGTCGGGCAGCGGCGCGTTGCGGTCCCAATAGTCCAAAACCTCTTGACCAAACCACTTGGCTTTCAAGGCGTAGTAGCGATGCGACAGGTTCTTGAACTGACCGCGTACCGACGAAACCAGGGCATCCACCACTTCGTCTTCGACTTGGTTGGACATGTTGCGTTCCGACACCGGGCGGGCATAGCCCCGCCAACGGTCTTCGATGTCTTTGTCTTTGGCCAAGGTGTTGGTGATCAGCGCCAGCAGACGTACATTTTCGCCCAGCACCTTGCCAAAGCTCACGGCTGCAGCCTTGCGCTTGGCGCCATCTTTGTCGCTGAGCAGGTTCATGACTTGCGATTGGGTCAGGCCCTCGCCCACACCGTCCACGTCAAAGCGCATGTCGGCAAAGGTTTCTTCAAACAAGCGCACCCACGCGGCATGGCCGGTTACGGATTTTTCCAGCAACAGTTTTTCCATGTCGTCGGACAATTGGTGGTCTCTGTACTGACGAATTTTGTCCAACCACGGCTGATAGCGCAGAGCCTGCGGGCAAGACATTTTTGCGGCCAAGGCCTCGTCATCCAGGCGGTTGATTTCCAGCGTGAAAAACAAGGTGTCGGCGGAAATGTCGGTTACACGTTCTTGCAGGGTTTGATAAAAACGTCCGATCTCCGCATCGCTGGTGGAAACCGAAAACAGCAGTTGGCCGTAGCTCATGGCCTTATACAGCCCGTCCAAGATGTTTTCGTATTCGCCAATAGTCTTGGCGAACGACAAGCCGTCCATGTCGGCAAGCTTGCCCGCATGGGCGTTGGAAAACGCTTTGGCGCGGCTGGCCGCCTCGTCCAAGTCAGCGCCAAGCTGTTTATCTTCGGGACTGTCATAAAGATGAGACAAATCCCAATTAGGAAGCTGTGCGGTTTCGGCCATTTTTCGTCTCCATATCAGGTCATCTTGACCGGATACCAGATATAGGGTTGGAATGTAGCTTAACACAATACTCAATGTGGGGAGTTTTCCATCATGAGCGCACAAAACTGGCCCAATTTGGTCGAGATGTTTTTCGATCAGGCCGAAAAATGCGGAGAACGCCCCTTTTTGTGGGCCAAGGTTGATGGGAAGTACCAGGCCCTCAGCTGGCGTGACGTGGCCGCCCAGGTCACCCAACTGGCGTGCGGTCTGCAAGCGTTGGGCGTCAAAGCGGGCGACCGCGTCGTGCTGGTGTCTGAAAATCGGCCCCAATGGTTGATTGCCGACATGGCCATCATGGCGGCCGGGGGGGTGACGGTTCCCGCTTACATCACCAACACGGTGGACGATCACCGCCACATCGTCGAGCATTCCCAAGCCGTGGGGATGATCGTCTCGACCCCCAAACTGGCCGAACGCGCCTTGCAAGCCGCGCACCTTTCAGAGCTCACCCATTTTGCCGTGATGATGGACGACCTGGATCTTCAGCAAAGCCTGAACGTCGACGTGATCAACTGGCAGGCCGCGCTGAACCGCGCCACCAAGTCAGAGGCCGACATCCGTCAAAGTACCAAGCGCTTCAAAAAATCTGATACCGCATGCATCATTTACACATCCGGCACCGGCGGCACCCCCAAAGGGGTGATGCAAAGCCACGCGGCGGTCTTGCACAACCTGTTTGGCGCAACCCAGGTCTTGAAACAGCTGGGTCTCAGCGAAGAAGTGTTTTTGTCGTTTTTGCCGCTGTCGCACAGCTATGAGCACACGGCGGGGCAATTCTGGCCGATCTCCTTGGGCGCGCAGATTTATTATGCCGAGGGCGCCGATCAGTTGTTGATCAACATGGCCGAAGTCAAACCGACCCTGATGATGGCGGTGCCGCGTCTGTACGAAATGATGCTGTCGCGCATTTCACGCGGCGTTGCCAAACAAAGCGGCAACAAGCAAAAGCTGTTCGACAAAACCGTCGCCCTGGGCTCCAAAGCCTATCAAAGTCCCGCCGATATGACGCTGATGGACAAACTGCAAAACGCCGTTTTGGAACGTCTTGTACGGAGAAAGGTGCGCGAACGCTTTGGTGGTCGGTTGAAAGCCTTTGTGTCCGGTGGCGCGCCGCTCAACCCCGACGTCGGGCTGTTTTTCACCGCGCTGGGCGTGTGCATTTTACAAGGGTATGGACAGACGGAATCCGGCCCGGTGGTGTGCGTCAACGTGCCTGAAAACATCAAAATGAACGCGGTCGGTCCGATTTTTCCCCACACCGAAGTGCGCATTGCGGACGATGGCGAAATTTTGGTCAAAGGCGACTTGGTGATGAACGGCTATTGGCGCGATGAGGACGCCACCCACGCCACCATCATCGACGGTTGGCTGCACACCGGCGACATCGGCGTGTTCGACAATGACGGCCACCTGCGCATCACCGACCGGAAAAAAGATATCATCGTCAATTCCGGTGGCGACAACATCGCCCCGCAACGGGTCGAAGGCATTTTGACCCTGGCCCCGGAAATTGCCCAGGCCATGGTCTATGGCGACAAGCGTTCTCATCTGGTGGGGTTATTGGTGCCCGATGCCGACTGGCTGAAAGACTGGGCCAGGGCCAACGCCAAAGCGCAAACCTTGGCAGAACTCAGCGATGACCGCGATTTACACCGGGCCTTGGGCGACGCCGTGTCTCAGGTGAACAGTCACCTGTCCAACATCGAAAAAGTGCGCAAGTTCATCGTCGCCAGCGAACCGTTCTCCATCGACAACGCTCAAATGACCCCCACCTTAAAAGTCCGCCGCCATGTCCTGAAGGCCGTATACGGCGAGGCTTTAGAAGCCCTGTATGGCTAAGAAGAAGCGCTTTTGCGGACACTATGCCCGCCTCCGGCCACCGCGATGCCGCAAAAGATCAGCACCAACGCGGCGATGACTTGGGGGGTAACGACCTCACCCAAAAACAACGCCCCCCACAACACCCCCAACAAGGGGATCAGGTAATTGTTCAGGGACAAAAACGTCACGCCCTGCGAGGCAATCACGACGACCAACAACAGCATCGCCAGGGCGGTCGGAAAAACGCCTAAGTAAACGACGGCGGCGACAGACTGGGGGGTAAAGTCGATGGTCCATGGCTGCTCAAACAGCAAGGATGCGGGAAACAAAATCAGCGCCGACGCCATCAACGCCCCGGTCCCATATTGAAGCGGTTTAGACCCCGGAAGCTTGCGGATCAAAATTGCCGAGACGGCGTACAGCACCGCCGCAAAGGCCACCGCCAGTTGGCGCAAAACCTCATCGCCCAACGTCAACAGCGCCTCGGGGCCGATCAACACGACAACCCCGGCAACCCCCACCAGCACCCCCAGCAAGCGGCGCACGGAAAAAACTTCATCTGAAAAAAGCCGTCCCAACACCAACGCCGCCAGCGGCATCGTCGCCACCAATATGGCGGCAAGCCCGGACGCAATGTGCTGTTCCCCCCAATTGATCAAAGAAAACGGCAAGGCACTGCCCGACAAGCCAATCAGAAAAAACATTCCCCACACCCGGGGGTCCCGGGGCAAGCTTTGACCTTTGAACTTCAACCACACATACAAAACAAGCGCCCCCAGCGCGACGCGCAGCATCGCCAAGGTGATTGGGGGAATGACTTCTACACCGATCTTAATGGCAGAAAACGACAAGCTCCAGGTCGTCGCCAAGATCAGCAACAAACCCAAGTCGCGCTTGAGAGACCCGCTCACAGCACAAACCACATCAAAAACGGCAAGGTCGCAAACGACATGAGCGTCGACAGCACCACCGTTCCGGCCACCGCTTCGGGGTCGGTGTTGTAACGCGCCGCAAACAGGTAATTGAACACGGCAACGGGCAGCGACGACTGCACAATCAGAACGCCTTTCATCGCACCTTCAAAGCCCAGCATATCGGCCAGCGCCAGACTGACGGCGAAGCCCATCAACAGACGGATCATGGCCATGATGAGGCTCTTGCCCAGGGCAGAGATTTTCAACTGCTGCAACGAAATGCCCAAGGTGATCAGCATTAAGGGAATGGTGAAACCGCTGAGCAGCTCGATGGTGTTTCCCGCCCACAATGGCACTTCGGTCGCCGTTGCCTTAAACAGCAAGGCCAAAATCACCGCATAGATAGCCGGCACCCGCATCAAAGCCATCGGCGAGGTCACCCCCGACGACACCGCGACCCCAACGGTGAATTGCAAAATAATGCACACCGTAAAGTACGCCACGGCCAACGCCATGCCTTCTTCGCCAAATGCCAACAGCGCCAGCGGCAGCCCCATATTGCCGGTGTTGGGAAACACCAAGGCCGGTAAAAAAGCTCGCACCGACTGGCCCCAAAACCGGAGGATGGCATACCCGATGACGCCCATGACAGAAAGCGCTGCAAACGTCGCCCCCGCCATCCGCGCCAAGGCATCCAAATCAATGGCGGCATGGACCAAGGTGGTAAACACCAGGCACGGCACCCCGATGGCGGTCACCAAATGGGTGACCATTTCCGTGTTGTAGGGCCTGCCCATGTAGGCCCAACCGTAACCGATTGCGGCACTGATCAACACCGGGGCGACAATAGAGAAAAGCATTTCAAACACGGCAAAATTCCTGGGGAATTTAAGATGGGCTACGCTAGCGGGTTCTGAAAAGAAAAGAAAGTCGCACATCAGGACTGTCTTTATCGCAGGGTCTAAAAGTGAGATAATGACTGCATCTCAAGTGCGACTCGCTTCCTCCCATTGCGGATCACCGTGGAGGGCTTTCATGGCCAAACAACGCGTCTCAACCCGCCCCTCGTCTGGTGTCTCCCCCGCCCCTTGGCATGCTCAGAACATCACCGCTATCTACGCGGCGCTCAACACCTCTGACCAGGGACTGAGCGCCGCTGAGGCCGCCCACCGCCTGACGACATACGGTCCCAACAAACTGGCCGAGGGCAAGCCGACCGGACCCGTCGTGCGATTCTTGAGACAATTTCACAACGTGCTGATTTACGTTTTGTTGGCTGCCGCCGTAATCACAGCGTTTTTGGAACACTGGATCGATACCTCGGTTATTCTTGGTGTGGTCGTCATCAACGCCATCATCGGCTTCCTTCAAGAAGGCAAGGCCGAAGACGCCTTGCGGGCGATCCGCAACATGCTGTCCCCCCAAGCCATGGTGTTGCGCGGCAAGCGCCGCGCCACAGTGGAGGCGGCGAACCTTGTACCGGGCGACGTGGTCACGCTGCAATCGGGCGACCGTGTCCCTGCCGATATACGCCTGTTCTGGGTCAAAGGGCTACACATTCAGGAAGCCGCACTGACCGGTGAATCGGTGGCGGTGGACAAGATCGTCGAGCCGCTCCCGGTCGAAACGGTTTTGGCGGACCGCCTGTGCATGGCCCATTCCGGAACGCTGGTGAGTTCAGGCCAAGGGACCGGGGTTGTGGTGGCCACGGGTGGCGCGACCGAACTTGGACACATCAGCACCTTGGTCGCAACGGTGGAACAGCTAACCACACCGTTGATGAGCAAGATGGAACGGTTCGGTCGATGGTTGACCGGATCCATTTTATTGATCGCGGGGATAACTGCCGTTTTTGGAGTGGTGTTGCGCGATTATTCAGTGCCCCAAATGTTTCTCGCTGCAGTGGGTCTTGCCGTCGCCGCCATCCCCGAAGGCCTCCCCGCCATCATCACCATCACCTTGGCCATCGGCGTGCAGCGCATGGCCCAGCGCAACGCCATTGTGCGCCGCTTGCCCGCCGCCGAAGCCTTGGGCGAAGTGAACGTCATCTGTTCGGACAAAACCGGTACGCTGACGCGCAACGAGATGACGGTCCGCACCATCGTCACCGCGGATACCCAATATGAGGTTTCCGGCACCGGCTACGATCCGCACGGCGGTTTTCAAATCGACGGCAAGGACGTTTTGCCCCAAGACCTGACACAACTGCATGAAGTGGTGCGCGCGGCGGCATTGTGCAACGACGCCCAGCTGGAACAACGCGAAGGCGAATGGCTTGTCAACGGCGACCCCATGGAAGGGGCTTTGCTGATTGCCAACATCAAGGCCGGACTGGAACCGGAAATTTTAGCCCAGCAATACCCGCGCACCGATCTGATCCCGTTTGAATCCGAACACAAGTTCATGGCAACCCTGCACCACAGCCATACTGGAGAAGCCTTTATCTTCCTCAAGGGCGCACCCGAGCAGATATTGGAGATGTGCGCATCGGAGCGTACGCCAACAGGCGACCGTCCCCTGGACACGGCGTTATGGCACGCCCGAACCGAAAAACTGGCCGAACGCGGCCAACGTGTGCTGGCCGTCGCCTGCAAACCGGGCCAAAGCCACGAGATGGAACTGGATTTCAAGGACGTCAAAAGCGGCATGGTGTTGCTGGGGCTGTTCGGCTTGATCGACCCGCCGCGTGCAGAAGCCATTGCCGCCGTCGCGCGCTGTCAAAGCGCTGGCATCGTCGTCAAGATGATCACCGGCGACCACCGCACAACAGCGTGCGCGATTTCACGACAACTGGGACTGGTCAACCCCGACATCGCGCTGACCGGTAAAGAATTGGAACACATGAGCGATGCCGAACTGCGTGATCTGGCGTTGGATGTGAATGTGTTTGCGCGCGTCAGCCCCGAACACAAGCTCCGCCTTGTGAGCCTGCTGCAAGGTTTCGGCTTGACCGTCGCCATGACCGGAGACGGGGTCAACGACGCCCCCGCCCTGAAGCGCGCGGACATCGGGATTTCCATGGGCAACAAAGGCACCGAGGCCGCCAAGGAAGCGTCCGAAATGGTGCTGGCCGACGACAATTTCGCCTCCATCGTGCACGCCATTGAAGAGGGCCGAACGGCCTACGACAACATCCGCAAATCGATCTTGTTCATTCTGCCCACCAATGGCGGCGAGGCGCTCACCATCATTGCCGCCGTGTTGATGGGGTTTTCAGAGCTCCCCTTAACCCCCTTGCAAATTCTCTGGGTCAACATGATTACGGCGGTCACGTTGGCGCTGTCATTGGCCTTTGAACCGACAGAGAATAACGTCATGCACCGCCCGCCCCGACACCGCGACGAAGCCGTTCTAACGCCCGCACTGTTGTGGCGGACTGCATTTGTCTCGGTGATCTTGCTGGTCGGCACCTTTGGCCTGTTCATGTGGGAGATGGAACAAGGTGCCAGCATCGAGCGAGCACGAACCGTTGCCGTCAATACGCTGATCTTTTTTGAAATATTCTATCTGTTCAACTCCCGCTACATCACCGCATCGGTGCTCAATGCGCGAGGCCTGTTTGGCAATGCATACGCCTTGATCGCGATTGGGGTGCTGATTGTGTTCCAGCTTGGATTCACCTATCTGGATGCGCTACAGGTTCTGTTCGGCACCACCGCTATCGGTCTGATGGACTGGGTTCTCATCATCTTGGTGGCGTCGAGCGTGCTGTTCATCGTGGAGCTTGAAAAAGCCGTGCTACGACACCGCACACGCGCACATCAATGATTTCATATCATTCATGTCGCTAAATTTTTCGGCAAACCTGAGCGCAAAAATAGCGGCATCTCCGAACTTGGCGATGCCGCTTTTTTTTGTTTGCCTGCGAAACTAATCGACCTTCGCAATGTGCAAGATATTGGTTCCCCCCGGCAAGCCAAAGGGAATGCCCGCAACAATGATGATGGCGTCCCCTTCAAGGGCGAAACCCTGGCGCTTGGCGATGCGCACCGACTTGCCCATCATTTCACCAAAGTTTTTCACATCGCGGGTGCGGATAGAGTGCACCCCCCAAGCCAGCACCAAACGCCGGGCGATGTTTATGTTGGGGGTCAGCCCCAAGATCGGCACCGATGGACGTTCGCGAGCGACGCGCATGGTCGTCGAGCCAGTGGACGAAAACGACACGATCACTTGTGCGGAGATGGTTTCCGCTGTCTGACGCGCAGAAGCTGAAATGGCGTCGGCCGCCGTGGCTTCGGGAATAGAACGCGCTGCGTCCGTCATCTTGCGGTACAAACGATCACGTTCGACCCGGTTAATGATGCGATCCATAATGGCCACCGATTCAATCGGATAATCGCCAACCGCCGTTTCCGCGGAAAGCATCACCGCGTCGGCACCGTCATAAATGGCGGTGGCCACGTCGGAAGCTTCGGCGCGGGTCGGCGTCGGCGCATGAACCATACTGTCGAGCATCTGCGTCGCAACCACCACCGGCTTACCGGCAATGCGGCACGCGTTGATGATGCGCTTTTGCTGCACGGGCACGTCTTCGGGCGGCAATTCGACGCCCAAATCGCCGCGTGCAACCATAATCGCATCGGACAGTTCAACGATGCCATGCAGATGTTCGATGGCCGACGGCTTTTCCAATTTGGCCATCACACCGGCGCGACCGGCAACAATTTTTTTGATTTCTTCAACGTCGGACGGAAGCTGCACAAACGACAGCGCAATCCAGTCGACGCCCAATTCCAAGCCGTATTTAAGATCGGCATGATCTTTTGCCGTCAGCGCGGATAATTTTAAAATCGCGCTGGGCACGTTAACGCCCTTGTGGTTTGACAGTTCCCCGCCAAACACAACTTCGGTTTCGGCGAAGTCTTTGCCCGCCTTATCGACGCGCAAACGAATTTTACCGTCGTCGAGCAGCAAATCCATGCCGGGGCGCAACGCCGCAAAAATTTCAGGGTGCGGCAAAGGGGCAATCGTTTCATTGCCCAAGGCATCGGTCAGTTCCAAGCGAAAAGGCTGGCCTTTGACCAATTGAATTCGGTCGTTTTCGAATTTCCCGACCCGCAACTTCGGACCTTGCAGATCCATCAAGATGCCGATGGGACGCTGAAAGCGTTCTTCCAGGCCTCGAATGACATTGTAGCGTCGTTTGTGGTCTTCGTGGGCACCGTGGGAGAAGTTCAGTCGAAAGACGTCGGCTCCAGCCTCAATCAATTTCGCAATGTCTTCTTCTGAGGATCGACCAGGCCCGAGCGTGGCGATAATTTTAGCGTTTCTTGTCCGTTTCATCATGGCCTGCAACATAATGCGCTTCATGTAAAAGCGCTATAGAATTCCAATGAAGCATTTGTGAAAACTGAAGGCACTCAATTTCCCTAAACACCGCGAATAACCCCGCCCCCCACATTTGAGGGAGCGCATAGACTGAAGTGCAATTGGGGAGGAGCCGGAACCTGGGCACATCCTACTGTTGGCGCACGCGAAAGCAATCCCCAAATACGATGTGAGCATGTCATTTGCTCAAACGCGCCTAATTGCGCTAGATTTAGGCCTGATTCGTGAAAGGCTGAAGTCATGTCCAAAATCGGCAGAGCTTTTATGTCCTTGATTTTGGACAAAAAAGCCCGTGAAAGGCTCAACGCCCCTGCCCCCACCGTCGGCCCCGCCCCCAGCCCCGGCGGAGCCAATTTCCCTGTTCCTCCAGCTTCTGCGCCGCTCTCGCCACCTCGCAGAGACCCCACTCAGGCTGAAATCAAAGCCCGCCTGGATGCGAAACTGGACCAAGTGCAAAACCGCCCTCAACGCACCGCTTCGCCCACCCGCCAACAACTGATTCAAGATGCTTTGCGTACACGCTCAGCCAAACAAGACGTTTTCGAAAACCTCAGCGCGGAACAGCGTCTAAAGCTCCAAGTGCTGGCAATGAAGGCGATGATGCCTCCGAAAAACGGATGATTTTCACTTCAAGCTACTCAAAAGTATTATATTTTACAGCTTTATCTCAGGAATCTATTGCGATATGTTAAGAACACAAGGTGCACAATTGCTGCGCCAAATCCAATGCAATGAAAACCAGGGACACGCCTATCCATGAACGCTCCGATTCAAGATGTAGATTCTGACGTCCTTCGGGGAGAGCTCCATGGCCTTCTAAAATATATCAACCGTGTTCGCGAAGAAATCGCCAGCATTTCACGGCCAACCGACGATTCGCATGAATTTTCCACCATGTCGGATCAATTGGATGCGGTGATAAGAGCCACCGACGAAGCCTCCAACACCATTATGGGATGCGCGGAAGGCAACGAAGACGCCGTCACAAAGTTGCGCGCCCTCATTAAAGACCCGGCGCAAATCGCCTTGCTCGACCAAATTTCTGAAAACGACATGAATGTCATCCAGGCCTGCAGTTTCCAGGACATCACAGGCCAGCGCGTCACCAAAGTGGCGCGTTCGCTGACCTACGTGGAGGCCCGCGTGGGCGCTTTGACCGAGCTGTGGGGCAAAGAGGAAATCGAAAAAGTGGAGCTTAAAAGCGAAGAAAAAACCGCTGATGAAAAGCTGCTCAACGGCCCGGCACTTGATCCGGCACGCTCGATCAACCAGGCCGAAATCGACGCGCTGTTCGATTAACCTTGCGTTTTTTGGCCCCTCCTCAATACCCTGCCTCAGTGGTGGGGTTTTTGTTTTGTAAACTTCATGCTAATTTGCTTCGCGTTAACGCTTTTGACAACTCGAGGGAAACGATGACCCGTCTATTTACAGCTCTAGCAGCCCTATTATTTGGAGTCTTGATCATGACTGAACAGGCCTTGGCCTTGGACCTAGAAAACACCCTTTACATGGACCTTAAAGATGGCCGGGTGGTGATTGAGATGCGCGAAGACTTGGCACCCAAGCACGTCAAGCGCATTAAACAACTGGTTCGTGAAGGTTTTTACGACGGTCTGACGTTTCACCGCGTGATCGAAGGTTTCATGGCCCAAGGCGGTGACCCCGACGGCAATGGCACGGGTGGCTCCGGCGTTAACCTGCCGGCCGAATTTTCCCGCGAAAAATACGTCCGCGGCACCGTCGGCATGGCGCGCAGTTCGGACATCAACAGCGGCGACAGCCAGTTCTACATCATGTTTGACCGCCACGCCTCATTGGATGGCCAATACACCGTATGGGGCCAAGTGGTCAAAGGTATGGAATTCGTCGACAACATCAAAAGAGGCGAAGGCCCCAATGGGTCCATGATTGGCGAGCCGGATAAAATTGTCCGCATGCAAGTCGCCGCAGACGCCAAAGACTAAGTCCGAACCTTAAGCTTTCTATCCATCCCCCCGGCCATCCTCATCGCATGAGGGCCGGGGGGATTTTTTTTGTAAAAAGAGATTGCTCCTTATTGGACGACCAACACCCTGGTCACGCAATCGCTGAGATCACGGATCGAAAATGGCTTGATGAGCGCACAGTCCGCGCCGATTTGATAGGTGGTCTCCATAATATCAACATTACGGCCGCCCCCGGATATGGCGATGATTTTAAGCCTCGGATCGAAGAGCTTCAGTTCCAGTATCGTTTCCACACCATCTTTCCTTGGCATCACCAAATCGGTGATGACCAAGTCAAAGGCACCCGCCAAACACTTTTCGACACCGTCAACGCCATCCGTGGCCGTTTGCACCACATGGCCCATGGCCTGAAGCGCCGCCTGCAATGAAAACCGCACGGCGGCATCGTCTTCGATCACCAAAACATTTGCCAATTTCACCGTTCCACTGCTTTTATTTCAGAAAATTCTTCCACCGCATGTGTGCCCCTTTCAACAATCGGCAGAAAAACATCGAACGTCGTGCCTTGCCCCAGCACACTGGAAACATTGATTCCGCTGCCGTGCATGGTCACGATACCGCTGGCCATGGACAGCCCCAGCCCCGTCCCCTTGCCAAGCCCTTTGGTGGTGAAAAACGGATCAAAAATCCGTTCCATGACCTGGGGGGCAATTCCACATCCGTTATCGGATACCGAAATTTTTGCATATACCTCATGAACCACTTCACCATCGGTATTGTATTCAACGCGTTCACGCGGTTCTCTCGACAATCGAATTTTGATTTCTCCAGCCTTTTCGCCAATGGCATCAACCGCGTTGGAGGCTAAGTTCAGCAACAGCACTTCCAGTTGGGCCGAATCGCCAATGACATGTCCAACTTGGGCGTCCAAATCTTCATCCAAGCGAACAGATGTGGGCGCGCTGGAGCGAAACAAATCCAAGGTTCCCTTCACCAGACTGTGCGCATTGAGAGAACACCGCTCAGGTTCATCTTGACGGGAATACAGCAAAATACGGTCCCCCAAGGCTTTGCCCCGCTGACACGCATCAATGGCGATCTGCAACCGCTCTCGCAGCGGAGAATCTTCGCCCACTTCGTTTAAGGTGAGCTCACTCAAAATCAAAATGGGTTGAAAAATGTTGTTGAAAGAATGCGCCACGCCGCCTGCAAGGTTGCCCAGGGCTTGCATTTTATGCGCGTGACGCAACTCCAGTTCCGTTTGTTTTTCATCCGTCACATCGGTGAGCGCCCCTTGGAAACCGGCAAATTCCCCCTTTTCATCAAACACAGGAATACCCGACGATTGAAGATATCGGATCGGCCCATCGGGCGTGCGAATGGCAAATTCGAAACGACCAAAGGGACGATGTTCACGGAGATTCAAAAAATGCTCCTGGAGCTCCTCCGCCCCACACATCACATCATCGGCCGTCAGGCGATCAAATATGGTGTGATTAAAAACATCGGGCGGATTGCCAAACGCTTCAAAAAACTGGGGTGACATGTAGGTGATTTTAAAATCCGCGTTCAGTTCCCAAAACCAATCGGAGGCCACTTCAAACAAATTTCGCAAACGACGATCCGTGATTTCAAGATCAACATTGGCGCTGGCCAGAGCGCTGGTGCGCTCTTGAACCAAGTCCTGCAAGCGCTCTTCGCGTTCTGCCAATTTTTCGACAAATGTGCCCAGGGCATCCGCCATGTTGGCGATTTCGTCATCGCCACCGCGCGGGATATCTTGTCTGGTCCCACCGCTGGCGACATTGCGCATCGCCCGCTGAAGCCCCACCACTCGGCTCATAACCCGGTTGTCCAAGTATACAAAGACAACAATGGCCAAGAGTATTGCGCCCAAGGCATAGGCATTCAGCAGCCAACTCTCCCATTCAATCCGCTTCATGATGCCTTTAACGGACTGTTCGATTTCACCCGTGCGTGTATTGGCAAGCCCCGCCACGGCATCCGTCATTCGATCCACATGATATCTATGCAGCGACAGCAAGCGATTGACTTCCCTCGCCAATTCTGGATGCTCGGCATCAATCCCCGTCTTGAGCGCTTCGTCGTGTTTTTCCACGGCTTCGGTCAAGCTGAAAAAGCTTTCAAAAAGGGCCTTTTTATTCGACTGAATGTTTGTAAGACGCTCAACTTCAATGTCCTTATCGGACAAAATCGCCAGTTGAGTATCAAGCCATTT
>JGI10211J34971_10000895_pt1 | contig 24835 bp, 24 predicted proteins | sample Etolagsediment_FD_34971 | JGI IMG/M metagenome (IMG submission 34971)
GTCTGGATATCCTCAGAGGAATAGCCTTGCTTGGCATTGCTTTGGTAAATGTGTTGGGCTTTAACGCCTCCTTTTTCGACTTCGGCGGATTTTATTCTGCGCTACCAGATGCTTATCAGAAAGCAGTTTTTCAATTGATTATATCCCTTTTTGCCGACAAGTNTATTTTTATTTTCAGCTTTTTATTCGGATACGGTATTTACATGCAATACCGCCGGTTTTCACTGCAACAGCTGAATTTTGTTCCGTTTTTTTCGCGCAGAATGGGCGTTTTGTTGATGTTTGGCGTGCTGCACGTTGGGTTGCTGTGGGCAGGCGATATTCTCATTTTGTACGCCATCGCCGGTATGGTTGTTCTTGCCATACGAAAATGGTCGCCTGTTCTGCTGCTAACTACAGGTTTGTTTTTCTATTTTTTTATTTCCTTTTGGTTGGTTCTTTCGGTCTACATTCCTTTGCCCGACGGACTTTCTTCGGCGTGTCCGACTTGCCTGAGCGAGGCCCTGGAGGTTTATGCCTCCGGTCATTATTTCGAAATACTTCAGCTGCGTGCCACAGAGTATCAGGCTTTTCTTCCGGTAAACCTGATTTATTATTTTCCAAAAGTTTTAGGGGTCATTATTTTTGGTTTTCTGGCCTCGCGGTATTCGCTTCACACCCAAATTCAGTTGAACAAAAAGCGCTGGGTTTTAGTTTCCCTGTTTGTTGCCGGGGTTAGCGCCATGGTGTTTACGAAATATGAAATTGTCATCGCTCTGACAATTTCCGACAAGAGCTCTTTTCTGCCCGCAGCCTCTATGTTTGGCTACGAGTTAATGAATTTGTTTGTTGCCTCGGCCTATATTCTTGTCGTGTTGATGTTGTGCGCCTACCGATATCCGGTTAAAATGCTGCATTGGTTTTCTTACGCCGGGCGCATGTCCCTCACCAACTACCTTGGCCAATCCTTGATTTTTGCCTTTTTCTTCTACGGATGGGGCTTGGGCTTTTTCGGATGGGAAAAGCCTTTGCAGTTGATTTCGGTCGCTTTGTTTGTTTTTATCCTCCAGGTGATATTTAGTTATTTATGGCTAAAGGAATTTCAACAAGGGCCACTTGAAATGCTTTGGCGTAGGTTAAGCTATCGGGGAGAACAAAAAAATTGAGGCGATGCTTTTGGGGTATTTGAGCGGAGTGAAATAGCTAAATCTGCATAGATATGGCCAGAGTTAACTGCCAATATTTATTTTATTATTGAAATAGAGCGGCTAGTGTTAGTTCAGATATTTGAAATTCAACACAATAAGAATTCAAAAAAAAATTGCAAAGTGGGTGTCAGGTATAAAAAAATAAATAATTTAGCCCGATTAGAAATGACAGAAATTGATGGTTAACGACTGTGATTTGTTGGGTAATGTTTCAAGGCATCTTCTGTCGTACTAATAAAATTATAATACATTTGTTTTTAGAACTGAAATAATATCATACACCGATGAAAGAGAATAAAACCAGGGTGATTAAAGATTTTGACAAGCTTACGCCTGAAATTCAAGAACAAATCAAGCTTGTTTATCCTTATGGCTTCAGCCAGCATTTGATTCGTTTCACGAATAAAGAAGGGAAATTCGTCAGTGCGTTACCCTTTGAAACCGATGAGATTTATTATCTGGTTAGAATGACGACGGAAAAAGCTGAGGAAATCATTAGCGAAGACGACGACTACGACGACAATGGCCATTTGAAAGATGATGCCCGCGATGATTACGAAGATAAATACTCTGATCTGGACTATCTTTCGGATAATTATGGTGAGGAGGAGGATTTTTAATTTGTTGAATGACAAAGAAAAAGGAATCTGTATCACCCAACGACGCAGCCGCAAAAATATCGGCGGTGTATACCTCTGATTTGCTATCAAACTTACCTGCCCTTGCGCCAAAGGCTGAGCCGGGAACCCGTGAGCTATTTAAACAGCTTAAGCGAAAAAAGAATCCAAAACTGGATGTTGTGGTGGCAGAAATACATGAGGGCGTTTTTGAAAAAATTAACTGTCTCTCATGTGCCAACTGTTGCAAAACACTTGGCCCTCGAATAACAGACGCCGATATTCAACGACTTTCTAAGGCATTAAGAATAAAGCCTGGTGCTGTTATCGACACCTACCTTCGGGTAGATGAGGACAATGACTATGTGTTTAAAAACATGCCTTGTCCATTTTTGATGGAAGACAATTACTGCATGGTGTACGAAAGCCGGCCAAAAGCCTGCAAGGAATACCCGCATACTAACCGAAAGCGATTCGATCAGGCTTTTCAGGTCACCATAAAAAACACCTATACTTGTCCGGCTGCTTTTCTGGTGGTGGAAGAATTAAAGACGGTTTTCGGCAGTTGATCCGGTATTTTTGCTATTCAACCGTTCCATGGCTTTTTCCTTTACTTCCGGAGTCATATATTCCGAAACTGTGCTGATGGCGTAGGTTAAAAAAGCAATGTCATCAGTAAACCCGAGTCCTGGTAAAATATCAGCAATCAAATCAGCAGGCAAAATAAAATAACCCAATGCGGCCACGATAATGAGCTTACTTTTGGCCGGGATACCTTTATCTGCAAGCAAAATATAAAGAATCAGGGCGTAATATATCAAGGTCGATCCCGCCATGCCGGCCACGTGCTTTATTTTCTCGAAGAGGGCCTTCTCTTCAAAATGACCAATGTATTCTTTATATTTCCGGGGGTAAAATTTCATATCACCATAACGTTGAAAGAGAGGCTATTCGTATTTTATCTATGGTTTAACTGTTCCATTTCGTGCAATTCGTTGATGTCGAGCAGCATATCGATATCTTTCACGGTGTCCGGTTTTACTTCAACAGCAGTTATCACGTTAGGAATAGTTCTTAATTTGGACAGAAACTGTTTTATCTCTTGTGGATCGGGATGGTTTTTTATGAGCATGAAAAAATCAGCACTTTTGGCTGAAGGGATTAAGTTTCCTCCCTGATGCTTGCTTCCAATTAAATAAAACACCGCATGGCTGGATGAATCTTCAAAACGATACCAGGCGTAGGTACACATGATGTCTCCCGAAACAGCATAAGCCAGATCATCATATCGAACCAGATCTAAGACCAGTTTTTGGTTTATTTCAAAAGCCAGCCTGTAATCTTTCAAATGACTCACCACAGCGATAAGCCGGTATTCATCAGATGAACGAATTACTAATTTTATTTTTTTCGCCATAGCAAAGCAAATTACACAGCAAAGGTAATGAATATGGGAGGCCAAGGCATAGCGATTTGGGCTAAAATTTCGGCATTGCTTTTAGCCGGCCATTTCGTCGGGAGCAGTTTGCTTACTGAGTATTATTTGCCAGGCTTTTTCGGCTACGAGTTTTTCAGCACCTTTTATGGAGTAATCGTTTGCCTGAGCAATAATTTCACCGTCAATCATGGCCGCAATAATGTATTGATTGTTATGTTTTTCGCCCGATTGGCCGATTACGGTAAACGACAGTTCATGTTTTTCTTTCTGAGCCCACTCAATAACCCGGCTCTTAAAACTTATTTCCTCTTCCACCAGCATTTCGACGTCGAAATGCACATTGATGATTCTGTTGATAAGCAATTTGCGGGTAAACTCGTATCCTTTGTCAAGATAAATAGCGCCGACCACCGCTTCAAAAGCATCGCCTCCAGCCGATTTCCCTTTTTTGTTTCTTTCGCCTCCCACACTGATGAGCTTGTCGAGACCAAGCTTCATGGCCAGCTTGTTCAGCGAGGTGCGGCTCACAATCTTTGAGCGCATTTCGGTTAGAAACCCCTCATTTCGATACGGAAAACGTTTGAACAAAAAGTCGGCTACTACGGCGCTAAGGATGGCATCGCCCAGATACTCCAGACGTTCGTTGTTAAGCCGGAGGCCGTTTATCACTTTTTGCGTGGCTGATTTATGTCGGAGAGCCAGTTTAAACAAAGAAATGTTTCCGGGGTAATACCCGAAAACATTCCTTATCGACTGGTGCAAAGCCCGGTCATTCGAAAAATAGGATCGTAATCTATTGCCAAGTAACAAATTACCTGATTTATTTTACAAATTTCTTAAATAAGATCGAAGCGTTATGACCTCCAAAGCCAAAGGTATTACTCAATGCCGCGTTGATCACACGTTGTTGAGCTGTATTGAAGGTAAAATTCAAACCTGAATCAATTTCCGGATCAAGGTTAAAATGATTAATGGTAGGAGGTACGATATCATTTTTTACTGCAAGAACAGTAGCAATTGATTCAACAACTCCTGCACCACCTAGTAAGTGACCTGTCATTGATTTGGTTGAGTTGATGTTGAGATTGTATGCGTGATCGCCAAAAAGGCTCACAATCGCTTTCGGCTCAACGATATCACCTGCCGGGGTTGAAGTACCGTGCGTATTAACATGATCGATGTCGGTTATTTTTAAACCGGCATCATCAATTGCTGCTTTCATACACAAATAAGCACCTAATCCATCGGGATGGGGTGAAGTCATATGGTAAGCATCGCCTGAAAGGCCTGCTCCTGCTACTTCGGCGTAGATATGAGCACCCCGCGCCAGGGCGTGTTCAAGCTCTTCGAACACAACGCCACCGCCACCTTCACCAATCACAAAACCATCGCGATCTTTGTCGAAAGGACGGGAAGCCGTTTGCGGGTCATCATTGCGTGTAGAGATGGCATGCATGGCATTAAAACCACCCACACCTGTTTGGTTAACAGCAGCTTCAGAACCGCCTGTTACAAAAGCATTGGCTTTGCCAAGTCTGATGTACATCAGGGCATCGGCCAGCGCATTTGCCGAGGAGGCACATGCGGAAACCGTAGCAAAATTAGGCCCTCTGAACCCATGTTTGATGCTGATATGGCCTGCGGCGATGTCAGCAATCATTTTGGGGATGAAGAAAGGATTAAAGCGGGGCGTACCATCGCCTTTGGCAAAACTGGTTACTTCGTCAAAAAATGTACCCAGACCCCCGATTCCGGAAGCCCAAATAACGCCCACACGGTTTTTGTCAAGACTCTCGTCCTGAAGTAATCCCGAGTCTTCGATGGCCTGATCAGCTGCTATAAGTCCGAATTGAGCATATCTGTCATGCTTCCGAACTTCTTTGCGATCGAAATACTCCATGGCATCAAAGCCTTTTACTTCACAAGCAAATTTTGTTTTAAAATTTGTTGTATCGAAAAGGGTTATTGGGCCAGCTCCGCTTACTCCCGTAAGCAAAGCAGCCCAATAATCTTTTACATTATTGCCGATAGGAGTTATCGCACCGAGACCTGTTACAACTACTCGTTTTAACTCCATAAAAACTCCTTTTACTGATGTGCTTCGATGTAAGCAATTGCATTACCTACTGTTTCAATCTTTTCAGCTTCTTCATCAGGAATTGAAAGATTAAACTCTTTCTCAAACTCCATGATCAATTCAACAGTATCAAGTGAATCTGCACCTAAGTCATTGGTGAAGCTAGCTTCATTAGTAACTTCACTTTCTTCAACTCCAAGTTTGTCAACAATAATACCTACAACTTTTGAACGTACGTCTGACATGTGTGTAAATTTTGGTTAAACTCGATGCAAAGAACGGCATTAATGCAATAAAAAACAATAGTCGCAAAAACTTTTTAAAATATTGGTGAATAATTACTTATACTTTGATTGCTTTTTGCTGTGGATAATTATGCAGGCCAACTTAGGTGTTTTTAGGCAATATATTTACCTTTGACCGAAAGTTTAGACCTGATTGCATGGTGAAAAAAGTTGTTATTCTGGCTTCCGGAAACGGAACAAACGCTGAACGGATTATCTCCTATTTTAAGGAGAGGGGCACGGCAAAGGTAGTTTTAGTTATTGCGAATAACCCAAATGCCGGAGTGCTCGGGCGTTGCCAGAGGCTGGAAGTGGATACATTGGTAGCAAGTCGCGACGACTTCTACCATAATAATAAGGTGTTTCACCAATTGCTGTCACTTCGACCGGATGTCATCGTTTTGGCCGGATTCCTTTGGTTGCTGCCGAAAGAAATTGTTTCGGCCTTTCATGGTAAAATTGTGAACATTCATCCTGCCTTGCTCCCCGATTTTGGAGGTAAGGGCATGTATGGACATCATGTGCACGAAGCTGTTTTAAAATCAGGACAAAAAACCTCGGGTATTACCATTCACCTTGTCAACGAGAAATACGACGAGGGAGATATTCTCTTTCAGGCTAAAACCGAAATCACAGCAGGTGAAACCCCGGAAAGTCTGGCCAAAAAAATTCACCAACTCGAGCATGCCCATTTCCCGGTAGTCATCGAGCAGTTGATCAACGAAGCCTAATTTCGTTTCATTTGAAAACCAATTACCTTGTTGCCCCGGCTATTTTCTTTTTGGATGTTATAGGTTGAATCAGAATCCCATTTGAATATCACCCTGTTAGGATAGTCTGTATGCAAGTTTTCAAAAACCACCTTGCCTGACACGGAATTTTTTAACGGCAGCGAAGAGGCTGTATCTGTTGTTGTTCCTTCGCTGTAAAAAACACGACCCTGCTGCACGAAAATCACGAAAGACTCAATATACGATGTGTCTGCCCGGGAATGCGAATACACTGCTCCAACGATGGTTGAATCTTTAACCTGTTGGATGCGCAGGTTCATTTCAACCGATCCGGTGGCCTGCCAATGGCCTTCGAGCTGTTGAAAACGACCATAAGTTTCTGATGTGGATTGCGTACAGGCCAAAAGGCCGATCGTCAGAAACAAAAACCACCCAACGGCCGTGTTACAACCGCTTACGTAGTTTTTCTGTATCTTTTTCATGTCCGGGTTTACCGAGTAAAGCAAACATGTTTTTTTTGTATGCTTCCACTCCGGGCTGGTCGAAAGGATTTACATCTAATATATAACCGCTTACCGCGCAAGCCATTTCGTAGAAATAAATCAGCTCACCCAGGTTGTATTCATTCAGCTCAGGCAATACGATCCGGATATTTGGAACACCACCATCTACATGAGCCAGGGTAGTTCCTTTTTCGGCCATGTGGTTGACTTCATGAATTCTTTTTCCGGCAATGTAGTTTAACCCATCCAAATCAGCATCAGCTGATGGCACTTCCAGGTGTGCATTTGGCTTTTCCACGCTAAGTACTGTCTCAAAAAGGATGCGCATGCCCTCTTGCAAATATTGTCCCATCGAATGCAAATCGGTGGTAAAGCTTACGCCTGCCGGAAAAATACCTTTGTTCTCCTTTCCCTCACTTTCGCCATAGAGCTGCTTCCACCATTCGGTAATGTAGTAGAGTTTAGGTTCGTAATTTACCATTACCTCTATGGTTTTTCCTTTGCTGTAGATTGCATTGCGAACGGCAGCGTAGGTTGATACCGGGTTTAGTCCGATTTTGGTGTCCGATAGCACCTCTTGTTTCATGGCTTTTGCTCCGGCAACCAATTGCCGGATGTTAAAACCCGCCACGGCGATGGGCAGTAAGCCAACAGGAGTGAGTACAGAATATCTTCCACCTACATCATCAGGAACCACGTAACTCTTGTAGTTCTCTTCAGTGGCAAGCTGTTTGAGTGCGCCCCTTTCCTTGTCGGTAATGGCGATGATTCGGCTGCGTGCCTCTGCCAATCCATATTTGGCTTCCAGGTGTTTCTTTAAAATTCTGAATGCAATGGCCGGCTCGGTTGTAGTTCCGCTTTTCGAAATTACTGCCAGGGCGTAATCTTGTTTGTCGAGTAACCGCAGCAATTCCGTTAGGTAGTCTTCGCTGATATTTTGACCGGCGTATATTATTTTTGGGTATTCACCGGTGGTAGAGTAATTACCAAACGAGTCGGATAAAGCCTCAATTATGGCACGTGCTCCCAGATAAGAGCCGCCAATGCCGATCACCACAAACAGTTTGGCCTTTTTTTGAATTATCCCCGCAGTTTGTTCGATATCTTGTATCATTGCTTCATCCAGCTCATCGGGCAGGGTAACCCATCCAAGAAAGTCATTTCCTTTACCTGTTTTCTCCGTAATCGAACGGTAATGCCTGTCGATGGATTGCTGATATCCATTAATTTCTTTCTCGCTGACAAACTCAAGACAATGAGTATAATTTATTTTAATGTTGCTCATGGTTATTGATTTTATTTTGAACCCCAAAGTAACGAAAAACCAAACAATTAAAAACACATGAAATTAGCTTATTTTTGCTTAAAAATTTGCAAATGTCAGCAGAAGAAAAAAAACTAACCGATTTATCTGAGCTCGGTGAATTTGGCTTGATTGATGAGCTTACCAAAGATTTAAAAAACATACATTCAGAAAGTGTACTGGGAGTGGGAGATGATGCTGCGGTTATAAAACCCGATCATGGAAAAGTCATGCTGGTAAGCAAAGACCTGTTAATTGAAAACATTCATTTCGACATGGTTTATACTCCGCTAAAGCATTTAGGGTATAAATCGGTAGTGGTAAACGTGAGCGATATTGTGGCCATGAACGGGACACCCAAACAGATTTTAGTGGGGTTGGGTGTTTCGTCAAAATATTCGGCAGAGGCTATTCAGGAGCTGTATGGTGGCATCCGGAGAGCTTGCCAACATTACCAGCTCGACCTGATTGGCGGCGATACAACCACCAGTCCGGCTGGATTGTTTATAAGCATTACCATCATTGGCGAAGCGGAAGCTGAAAAGGTGGTGTACCGCCGTGGTGCTTCGGCCAATGATTTGGTTTGTGTAAGTGGCGACCTGGGCGCAGCTTACATTGGATTGCTTATTCTGGAAAGAGAAAAATCGGAGTTTTTGGCCAATCCAAACATGCAACCCGACTTATCAGAAAAGGAATACCTGCTTGAGCGTCAATTAAAACCGGAAGCACGCGGCGATATAACCAAATTGCTGGATGAGCTTGGCATACAGCCCACTTCTATGATTGACATTTCAGATGGACTGGCCTCCGAGATATTGCATTTATGCAAAGCCTCAAATACAGGAGTGGCTTTGTATGAAGACAAAATTCCTATCGACCAGTTAACCTACGACACGGCCAAAGAGCTAGGCATTGTTCCAACAGTGGCGGCACTTAACGGAGGTGAAGACTATGAGTTGCTGTTTACTGTCAGGCAAACTGACTTTGGAAAAGTGAAAAACTTAAAAGGTGTTTCTGTGATTGGCTATATGACTGACCGCCAAGAGGGTGAAAATTTGGTCACCGTCGATAACCAGCTTATCCCTATTACCGCCCAAGGGTGGGATGCTTTAAAGAGAAAACCACAAATGCCCTCTTCCGATGCTTCTTAGTCGCTATTATTCTTTTCTCCTATGAACGTTGTTGAAATAACCATACTCATCACCGCCGGAGTTTTGGTTGGTTTTATAAACACCCTTGCAGGCGGAGGCAGTATTATCTCCCTTTCGGTTTTAATGATGCTCGGACTGCCAGTCAATGTTGCCAATGGCACAAATCGCATTGCCATCGCGATACAAACACTAGCCGCTACTACGAGTTTTCGCCAGCAAAAAGTACTGGAACTGCGCAAATCGCTTTTGCTTTCGATACCAGCTGTTCTGGGTTCACTTATTGGGGCTTGGATAGCCGTTGACATCAGGGAAGATGTTTTTGAAAAAGCCATTGGAGTCATCATGCTGTTTATGCTGCTGTTCATCCTTTACAAACCACAGAAGTATATTTATGGCCGGAAGGAAATCATGGAAAAACCTCTGACCTGGAAGATCTATGTTATTTTCTTTTTAATTGGCATTTACGGTGGATTTATCCATATGGGAGTCGGGTATTTCCTGCTGGCAGGCATTGTGGGAGCAGCCGGATTCGATTTGGTTAAAGCCAATGCCATAAAAGTGTTCATCGTGCTGGCTTATACCCCTTTCACTCTGCTGGTTTTTTTGTGGTACAATCAGGTTGATTGGACGATCGGTCTGATTCTGTCCATTGGAAATGTAGTTGGGGCATTGGTGGCCAGTCGGTTGGCCGTGAAAAAGGGAGTAAATTTTGTTAAGTGGGTCATTGTCGTCATTATTCTTATCACGGCTGCCGATATGTTTGGTTTGTATGATTTTAAAAGCCTGATTTCAGGCTTTATCGGCAAACTTTAATGGTATTGGGCCGCATGAGCACCTAATTCTGACAACATATAAAAGTTTGATATGAAGAAAATTTTTGAACTGGTTATTGTTATGGTATTGACCTTCATGGTCGGATGTAACCCGGTTATTGACTCAAAACCACCAAAGTGGGCGCTTGCTATTCATGGTGGAGCAGGGACTATTTTGAAGGAGAACATGGATACTGAGTTAGCCTCCCAATATAAAACGAAACTCAACGAAGCCTTGCTGGCCGGAAGCACCGTACTCGAAAACGGGGGATCAAGCCTGGAGGCGGTTACCGCAGCTATTCAGGTTATGGAAAATTCACCTCTGTTTAATGCCGGAAAGGGAGCGGTTTTTACGGCTGAGGGAGTGAACGAGCTCGATGCGTCCATTATGGAGGGCAAAACATTGATGGCCGGTGCTGTGGCCGGGGTGAAACATATTAAAAACCCGATTCTGGCTGCACAAGCGGTGATGGAACATAGCCCGCATGTGCTGCTTACCGGCGAAGGTGCTGAAATCTTTGCTCGTGAGCAGGGGATAGAAACCGCCGACAGCAGTTACTTTTTTACGCAAGACCGGTGGAACAGTTATTTGAAAGCGAAGCGGAACGCGCTGGACGACAAATTTGGCACGTGTGGCGCAGTAGCTCTGGATATATACGGAAATTTGGCCGCAGGGACTTCAACCGGAGGCATGACTTATAAGTTCAAAGGACGTGTTGGCGACTCTCCCATCATTGGTGCAGGCACTTACGCTGACAACACCGGGTGTGCCGTTTCTGCTACCGGACACGGCGAATATTTTATTCGACATGCGGTGGCTTTCCAGATCAATGCCCTGATGAAATACAAAAACATGTCGGTTGACGAAGCCGCCAGAGAGGTAATATTTAACGTGCTTAGCGCTGATGCCGGCAGCGGAGGGGTTATCGCGCTCGACAAGTCTGGAAACATTTCAATGCCATTTAATACGCCCGGAATGTACCGTGGCTTTGTCACCTCCGATCTGCCACCTGAAGTAGCATTTTATGGTGAATGAAAAAAGGCGACCGGAAGATCCAATCGCCTTTGAATATGTAGCGTGATCCCTGTGTTTTATGGTTTTATTATCACCTTGCGCGAAATAACCTCATTGCCCAGATTCACTTTAATTATGTAGTAGTCATCTGTTAGTTTTGAGGCATCAAAAGGAACAGAAAAAGTGGGGTCGTTTATTTCGCCCGAAAACAAAACTTGTTGCTGAACTCCTTTTTGATCGAATAAAACTACCTCTACCTGCTCTCCGAGTGCGTTGTTTATTTGAACGGTTCCTGTCGAAATCACCGGATTGGGAAAAACGGAGACGAAAGCCGGCTTTAAATCGTCAATAAAAGTTTCTTCATCTGCTTTATCCGGATCGAAGAGCAAGAAACCAACCGGTGTTTGGAATTTTTTCAACGGACGGTATTTTTTGGCTCTGGCTTTTCTGTCGTTTCGCTGCTGAAAGGAGTCATTTGTTGTGTAACCATCCCTTTCCGTGTTTCTTACCTCATCTAATGCATTGGCGATTTGTTTCTGGTGGTTGAGTGCGATAGCCCTGACTTCCTGCATGCTTTTTTGCATGTCGGCCCGCATGTTATCAAAGTTGGGGTCGTTGCGGCGTTCTCCGGGAACAAAATCTTCACTTTCGTGCCAAGCCTTGAACATCGCTTTTCGGACCTGAATTTTTTCACGGGCTAACTGTATAACTTCTTTTTCATTGTTATCAAGATTACTGTCGAAAAGCTGTCGTTGTGCTATTAAAACAGGAAGCACATTCTGCTCATAATTGGCTATCATTTCCTGCTGCATTTCAGGCGACATATCTCGCATGCCACCCGGAGCTTGTCCTTTAACCCCCGATTTGTTTTTCATGCCGTTTTTCCTTGCAGAGGATTTCGTCCTCATAAAAGGATCGTTTTCATCCATTAGAAGCATGTTTTCAGGTTTTTCTAGTCTTAGTATCCAGAATTCAGGCCCTGATTGACCACTTTTATTTTTATACATTTCAACGTCATTTTTGGCATGAATGGCATTGATTTCGCTAATCCATTTGTCTTTTTGCTTCTCAATAAAATCCTGGTATGCTTTGTTGGCCTCAGGATGGTTTTTAACAATTTCGGAAACTTGTTTGAACGCTTCAGGTTGTGTTAAGGTAAATCCGTTACAAGCCCCTTTGATTTCGGTTAAACGTTCCACTTCTGATGGATTGAGTGATTTGATGTAAGCCTGTTGCTGACCAATAATAGCCGGAGCAATTTGTTCGTCAAAATATTGTTTTACTTCTTCTCTGCTTTGCGCTTTTTGTGCAAAGGTTGAATAACTGACCGAAGACCATAACATGATCAACGCTACTGCTAATTTAAAATTCATTGTTTTCATTTTTATAACTTTTACAGCTTTGACATCTGAATTCACCGAATTATTCCCTAAGCCTGATTAAAATTCAATATCCGAATCGGGTTTCCTATATACCTCTTCATTTCAAAGATGTTAAATAATAGTTAAAAATATTCATGTTGCAACATGTAATGAATTCTATTTTACATTTGCCTTATTTAAATCGATTCTAAATATATGACTTTAAAATCTGGTCTGAAATTCCTGATACCCGCAGCGCTAGCTGTGTTTACAATGATAGTCGGCTGTAAACACGATCCTTTTTTAGTGCCGGAGAACCCGATTGTGGTTGTTCCTGACGACAGTTGCGATGAAGACACGGTTTATTTCAAAAACGACATTCTCCCCTTGATTGTATCTAATTGTGCCACCAGTGGCTGTCACGATCAGTCATCAGCACAGGAAGGGGTTGTTTTGGTTGATTACGCTTCCATCATCACAACCGGAGAAATCAAACCCGGAAATCCTGACGGTAGTGAATTGTACGAAGCGATAACTGAGGATGATCCGGAAAAGCGAATGCCTCCTTCACCCAATGCGGGGTTAAGTGTGGAACAGATTCAAAAAATTCGCACCTGGATTCAGCAAGGCGCATTAGATAACAGTTGCAACAGTGGTTGCGACACCACCAACGTTACTTTTTCTCAACAAGTTTGGCCTACCATACAAACAAATTGTACCGGATGTCATAGCGGAGCTAATCCGGGGGCGGGCATACTGCTTACCGATTATCAAACTGTGGTTGATGCGGCAACTTCCGGGCGACTTTACGGTTCAGTTGCTCATCTAAGTGGGTATTCTCCCATGCCTAAAAACACTTCAAAGTTGGACGATTGCCGCATTGCTGCTATCAGAATATGGATTGAAAACAACACACCCAACAACTAAAATGAAACGAAAAGGACTTTTATTGCTGATTACTTCCGTCATGTTTTTGGCGCAGGCCTGTTATTATGATAAGGAAGAAGAATTGTATCCTCCCTCCGGATCTTGTGATACCACCAATGTTACCTATTCCGGAACGGTATTTCCTGTTATTTCAAATAGTTGCACATCTTGTCACACAGGCATTGGGGCTGGGGGCAATATTTCTCTCGATAGTTACGAAAGTATTTCTGCCGCCGCAAACAATGGAAGTCTGCTTGGCGTTATTCGTCATGAATCGGGCTGGTCGCCGATGCCAAAAAATGCCGGCAAGCTCGACGACTGCACCATCAAGAAATTGGAAATCTGGATTAACAACGGTACACCTAACAACTGATTCGCCCTATGAAGAAATTTAAACTCTGGCTTTTAATCCTCCTTGCAGCAGGCCTGCTTGGGGGTACTTATGTTTGGTTTTTTGTTTACAACAAACCTCACCGAAATATTGAAACGGCTTCTCCCGACTACATTCTGACTGCGGAATCGTTTTATACGCATTACAGTAACAAGTCCACCCCGGAAGGAGAAAATTACGATGGAGCTGTATTGCAAATAAGCGGAATACCCACTTCTATCGAAACAGTTGATTCGCTGCGCATCGTTGTTTTTGCTTTTACAGAGGGTGTTTTTGGCGATGAAGGCATCCGATGCACGCTGCTTCCCTCGCACCATCAGTATTTGAAATCAATAGTCCCGGGTCGTCCGGTTACACTCAAAGGGCTTTGCTCGGGGTATAACGGTACCGACGTCATATTAGAACAATGCTCAATCATTAATGAATAAAACTACATCTTATGAAAAAACTAATTTTGCTCTTTATTATCCTGACAACTGCTTCTCAGTTTACAATGGCTCAACGCTATCTTACGAAAAACGGACACATAAAATTCTATTCCGACGGTTCGCTCGAGAAGATTGAAGCCCACAACAACCAGGTAAACGCTGCCCTCGATACCAAAACAGGAGGTTTTGTTTTCAAGGTGCTGATGAAATCGTTTGTGTTTGAGAAAGCCCTCATGCAGGAGCATTTCAACGAAAACTATGTAGAAAGTGACAAGTTTCCCAATGCTACTTTCGCAGGAAAAGTGACTAACCTACAGGATATTAACTTTGATAAGCCAGGAAGTTACGAAGCTACCGTGGCAGGAAAACTAACTATCCACGGAGTCACCAAAGACATTACTGCCCAGGGCAGTTTTGATGTTAAAGAAGATCACGTTCAGGGGAAATCAGTTTTTATGATCAAGCTGGCCGACTACGACATCAGTATTCCCGGGGCGGTGACCGGAAAAATTGCCGAAGAGATTGAAATTACCGTTGATACCAAACTCGAGTCTTTAAAATAAGCCTGACCACAATGAAAATTTCCACGCTTGTTATAGTGTTCGCTTTTCTTTTGCCCACCTCTCATGTTAATGCGCAAGATGATTTGATGGACATGTTCGGCGACACAGAGCCTGCTACGGAGTACGCTTTCGCCACTTTTAAATCTACCCGCATTTCTTTAGGCCAATCTGTTGAAAATCCCGCCAATGGCAATTTAATCTTCGACATTCAACATCATTTTGGTCCGGCAAATCGCGGATTTGAAGATTTTTTCGGACTCGATCAGGCCACTACCCGGCTGGGGCTTCAATACGGTATAACAGATTGGCTGGTGGTTGGAATTGGCAGAACCACACTCGAAAAAACGGTGGATGGTTCAATCAAAGTGAAACTGCTCCGCCAAAGTAAGGGTGATGTTAACATGCCCGTTTCGGTTAGTTATTTTGGCAGCATGGCAATCAATACATTGAAATGGGCTGATCCGGACAGGACGAATTATTTCTCCAGCCGCCTTTCGTATGCCCACCAACTGCTCATTGCCCGAAAGTTTAGCAGTGCCGTTTCGATACAGTTAAGCCCGACTTATATTCACCGCAACCTGGTTGAAAGAACCATCGACGACAACGACGTGCTGGCTCTGGGAGCAGGTGGAAGGTTTAAACTGAGCAACAGGGTGAGTATGAATCTGGAATACTATTATGTGCTTTCAGAACAAACGGCCAAGGATTTCGACAATTCACTTACCATTGGATTTGATATTGAAACCGGAGGCCATGTTTTTCAGTTGTTTTTTACCAACTCGCAAGGCATCATCGAAGAGCACTTCATCCCACGCACGACGGGGAAATGGCTGAATGGAGACATCCATTTTGGATTCAATATTTCACGGACTTTTGTCTTGAAAAAACCAAAAGAATTCCGCAATTAGCGCACCAGAGAAACCGTTCCGGTGAAATTAAGCGGACGCAACAGGTAATCTGTGCCGCTTACTTTATAAACGTAAACTCCTGCAGGCACGGGTTGGCCTGCCGCGTTTGTGCCGTCCCACTGGTTTTCAAAATTGTGGGTGCTCCATATTTGACCTCCCCACCGGTCGATAATATACAGGTTATAATCGGCAATAGGGGTTCCTTTTATTTCAAACGTATCGTTCAATCCATCTCCATTGGGCGTAAATGCATTGGGGAAGAACAAGCGAACCTCTTCAGTTAAGGCCACACGAATAAGTGTTGTATCCCAACAACCGTTTACAGTTTCTATATACAGACTGATCTCATATTCGCCGGCATTGGCATAAGTGTGTGAGGGGTTTGGTAAAGCACTCGTGTCGCCATCACCAAAATCCCAGTAGTAGTGAAGAATCACGGAATCACTGATACTCAAACTTGTAAAATCAATCTCAGGGGTGTCGAGGGTGGTAATCCAAGGATCAGCTTCTGCCGCAGCTTCCGGGTTGGGGTTGACCTGAATCAGGTTTGGGTGGACTATCGTGCTGGCACACCTGGCCGTGTTGTTAACAGTCAATTTGATAGAAAAAACACCCGGAGTGTCGTATTCATGCTGTGGGTTTTTATCCTCTGAACTTTCCCCATCACCAAATTCCCAAAGGTAATCCGCATTGGGGAAAGCATCGGTGGTCAGGTCGGTAAACTGGACAACTACCGGCAAACAGCCTTCCAGCACATCGGCCTCAAATTCAGGTGAGGGTAGTGGGTTGATCGTCATTTGGATAGAGGAGTCGTTCCAGCATATATATTGATCTACACGTAAATCAATGGTAAATACGCCGGCATCCTGATAGGTGTGTGTTGGGTCGGGTTGAGAGCTGGTTCCCCCATCTCCAAAGCTCCAGTCAAAGGTTTTTCCTGCCGGATCATCCAGATAGGAAAAGATGATCTCTTCACCGGTACAGGCTTCGGCATCAGGAGTATAGGAAAACTCAGCTGAGGGTGTTGGGAAAACAGTAAATGTGGCTGTTGCCTCCTTGTCGATGCAATAAAGCGAAGAAGCGGTCAGGGTATAGTTATAGGTATTCGGAATGACCGGGTTGAGGATGATGGTTTGTGTGGTTTCGCCCCCCGGCTGCCATTCCCAGCTTTGGGCATCGTTGGCGGTAAGGGTAATGGTTTCACCGGGACAGATTTCGGCAGAGGCCGGGTCGATTACAATCGCTGGTTCAAACAAATCAACATTTACCGTGATTTGTGCCCGTTGTTCTTGATTGCAGAGATCCAGAATTTTGAGCTCATAGGTAGTTGTTATGGAGGGTGTTACGGTTACGCTGGCCGTAATTGACAGAATAACGTCCGGATTGCTGACATCGTACCACTCAAATGATTGAGCCTGGGCGTTGGCCGTAATCTGGCGGGTTTCGCCTTTGCAAATCCATATGTCCGCACCCAATGTGAGTTCCGACTGATTCACCAAAAACTGTCCTGTTTGCGTGCCACCACAGACATCCGTCACCTCGAAACCACATGTCCATATCCCATCGCCCACTACCTCGTCGTATGTGACGGTAATTTCGTTTCCGGCAGCATTTCCCAACGGGGTATTATCGGGCAATTTGAACCACCTTACCTGATCGATGGAATAATCCGGGTAGTTGGGTATAGCTGCATTTACCACGACCACCTGCTGCTGACCCGGACCGCATAAAAATGCATCCAGAATAGATTCGAGCACAATTGGTTTGTTCACAATTTGTACCTGAGTGGAGGCCGAATTAGAGCAAACATCCGAAACCACTACGTTAACAAAATCGGGACTACCGTTTACCTGATAGGTGTACTGATCGGCGGCAGGTAGTTCTCCATTCCATATAAAATTTATGGGAGTTACCCCTCCTTGTGTGACATCGGTGATGGTGAGGTCAATGGTTTCTTTGCAATAGGCTTCGTAGATTTTGGGGTTTTGGGTAAAACTGAAGGGTTCGTTATTGCGCAAAATCAAAGGAATTCTTCCTGAATAAACCGGTCCGCCAAACGGAGAAGGGCGTTTTTCGCACGGATTGGCCGCGTACTGGAAAGTAATATTGGGAATGTCGGCACTTAGGTTTATGGCCTCAACCAATATGGTGACGACAGTGGAGTCTGGCTGAAAATGAACCGAATCACCTGCTAAAGGCAGCCCGGAATCGAAATAGGTTATCCGGCATTTATCGCGGTAAGCATCGGCTACCACACGAAACGGGATATAATAATCCTCATCAAACGTTTTGTCTAAGGTAAAGGTCACCACCAAATCGTTGCACTCTTCAATAAGCTGGCCTTCAAGTGCCGGATTGGTAAAGTAATGACTGCTTGTCCACTCTGGTTGATCCATTCCGCCGTACAAACTTTTTGCGCCCAGAAACACAGCTGAATTTACGGTAAACCCATCCAGCTGCTCATTTGTCGGATAATCAAACCAAAAGTCCTCGATGGCTATCTTTATTTTGTAGCTGGCACAGGGAGTTACATCTCGTCTGCGGACAAACATTTTGCCTAAATCGCCTACCTGTTTGGTGAAACCATCAAACTGTGTTCCCAGGTTTTGGCCTGTAGGGATGGTTATCGTCGGGTTTTGTTGATAATAGGTTGGGAAATTGCCGGCATTGATGTTGCCCACATTCACCCATCTATAGGGGTCGGGCGTTCCGGGTGGTTGAGCATCTTCTATACGCAAAGCAAGGTTGTTGAATGTATTTGAGCGTTCCATCGAAATCCCGAAAAGGTCGTAAATCTGGCCTGAACCGCTAAAACCGGTTAAATCCGCATCAGGAGGACGGACGTTCGGATATTCTTCGGAAGCGAACACATAGTCGAGGATAATTTCTTCGCCAAAAGGCCGGTAAATAAATTCGATAACAGCTGCATCGCCTGTGTAATCAATCAAGGTATCTTTTCCGCCCAAGGCCGCGAAAATCATGTTGTACATTTTCAACAAATCCGGATCGCCGGGAGTTCCCATTTTGTCGCTCATTAGTCCGATTCCGTTGGGAGGCGTGATGCTGGTAACTTTCCCGTTCGAAATCACGAGACCACTGTCTAACCCCAGATCTGAACCGTTCCAAAAACGACCCAACGCCTGAGGATTTCCAATAAATTTAATGCTGTTGGTGTCGATTAGGCCGCCACCCCCGTGTAGTCGGTTGAGTATCCAACTACGCAAGGTGTCTTCGTTATAGCCCAGTGGGGTGTCGTCAGGAGTAAGTTCTTCAACCCGCACCGGTATTTGAGCTGCCACCGACATGATTAGCATGAATACGAGAGAAAGAAGTGTATATCGTTTAGTCATTTGGAGCTTAGTTTAGCTACAAAAGTACTATAAAAACATGATTGGCAATCTGTCAGAAAGATCAAATATTGCATAATCCCACTGTTTGCAGGCAATTCGGTGTGGGATGAGATGGTGTTTCATTACTAATTTTTGTTTTTTTTGGTAATCGGATTGTGCTTATTTGATGTGATTCTAAATTAGAAGTTAATTGCAATTTGTATCGTCAAACAAACTATTTTTGTTTTAAGAAAATGAATACTTAATATATTTATAAATCTTATTGTTATGAACAAGAACTTATTGCTTTTATTGGCCTTCATCTTCCTACTGATGGAAGCCACTGATTTGATGGCGCAGGAGGTAACCCTATCAGGCGAAATACGTCCTCGTTTTGAGTACCGTCATGGCTACAAAACCCTGAGTGCAGATGGGGCAAAAGCGGCCTCTTTTGTTTCACAACGCACGCGTTTAAACGGCTTTTTTGCCAATGAAAACTTCAAAGTGGGATTGGTGATCCAGGATGTCCGGGTGTGGGGCGATGTGTCCCAGCTTAACACATCCGATATCAATGGTCCGGCTATTCACGAAGCCTGGGGCGAATATCTGTTAAGCAATCGATTTGCCATTAAGGTTGGCCGGCAAGAGATTGTATACGATGACTCACGGATTTTTGGCAACGTTGGTTGGGCACAGCAGGCCAGAAGTCACGATGCGGCCTTATTAAGGTACACTCCTTCATCTGCTCACCGTATTGATTTAGGCTTTGCCTACAATGCCAATGGAGAATCCTTGTTTAAAGCTGATTACACAGTTAGTAGCTACAAAACATTCCAATACCTGTGGTATCATGGCAATTTCGGTAATTCAGGGTTAAGCTTTTTGGCTCTTAACAACGGCATGGCCTACATGGCAGATTCTGCTACCCAAAAAGTAGCATTCAGTCAAACGGTTGGGGCTCGATTTACTTACGGAAAAAATGCCCTCAGGTTTGATGCTTCCGCGTATTATCAGGGAGGTAAAAACACCAAGAACAGAGATTTAAGTGCAATGTATTTTTCGGCCAACGCCAGCTATAAAATTACCGACCATTTTGTTTTGGCCTTTGGTGGCGAGTACCTATCGGGAACAAAAACTTCTGATCAGGCTGATCCAAATAAAAAAGACAAATCGTTTACACCGCTTTATGGTACCAATCATAAATTTAACGGCTGGATGGATTATTTTTATGTTGGAACATACAATGGCAGCAATGGTTTAATTGATCTTTACCTGCCCCTGACCTACTCAATAGAGAAGATAACTTTTAAACTCATACCACATTATTTTATGACGGCAGCTTCGGTTGAAACAAGAAACAGCATTGGGGCTTGGGAAAGTTTAAGCAGTGCCTTAGGTACTGAAATTGATTTCTCAATAGGCTATCAAATTTCAAAGAGTCTCGACATAAGCGGAGGTTACTCGCAAATGCTGGCCACCGAAACCCTTCAACAACTTAAAGGGGGCGATTACAAAACCACCAACAATTGGGGCTGGATCATGCTTACCTTTAAGCCGACTTTTTACAGCAAGAAATAAATTACGGGATGTAAGTTCCCTCAAAACAGTGATAAAAAAATGCAAAAGATATCAGACATCATTAACAATTTAATTCCTCCTCCCTCGTGGCGTGTGCCTGTGGCTATCGTCAGCGGGATTTTGTTTGGTCTGGCTGCTTATCTGATTTATGTGTCGAACGCTGTTTCGTATTTAAGCGACGATCCAAAGACTTGCATTAACTGTCATGTAATGAATCCGCAATATGCCACCTGGTTTCACAGTTCGCATCGTGAGCGCGCTTCTTGTAACGATTGTCATGTTCCGCAAGACAATTTTTTCAACAAGTATTTCTTTAAGGCAAAAGATGGCATGCGCCATGCCACCATGTTCACCCTAAGGCTCGAGCCTCAGGTGATCATGATTAAAGAAGCCGGGGCAGAAGTAGTGCAGCAGAATTGTATTCGTTGTCATAACGAACTCATTACCGACAATAAAATGCTTTCGAAGACAGATAGTTTCGATCATTTCAGAACAGATGGCCGCAAATGTTGGGCGTGTCATCGCGAAGTACCTCACGGCAGGGTGAATAGCCTTTCATCGGTACCTAACGCCCAAATTCCCGAAACCAAAAAGCCGATTCCGGCGTGGATAAATAATTTAACGAAATAGAAAAATCAAGAATTAAAAAGTATAGTCATGAAAAAGAAAAGAAGTCCTTTATTGAATTGGGTGTTGTTTTTAGTCACCCTGGTGGTTGTTTTCTTCCTGGGCTTGTTGGCCTCCTCAGTAACCGAACGTCGGGCCGAGCAGGCCACTACCTGGAAACCTGAGGTACAGATAGCGCAGTTTGAACCACGTAACGAAGTGTGGGGCAAAAACTACCCCACCGAGTATGATTCATACGAAAAATTGTCTGAAAGCGATTTCCGGTCGAAATACAATGGCAATGCCATGATAGATATGCTCGAGGTAGACCCGCGACTGGTGGTGATGTGGGCTGGTTATGGTTTTGCCAAGGACTATAACCAAGGCCGGGGTCATATTTATGCCATTGAAGATCTTCGTAATACCTTACGTACAGGGGGCCCTACCGGTCCTGACGATGGACCTATGCCTACCACCTGTTGGACTTGCAAAGGGCCTGATGTGCCACGTGTGATGAATGAAGAAGGTGTTACGGAATATTATACCGGGAAATGGGCGCGACTGGGCTCGGAAATTGTGAACCCGATTGGCTGTGCCGATTGCCATAACAACGAAACCATGGAGTTACAGATTACGCGACCGGCATTGGTTGAGGCATTTCAACGTCAGGGAAAGGATATTAACCAGGCAACCCATCAGGAAATGCGCTCGCTGGTCTGTGCTCAATGCCACGTAGAATACTATTTCGACAAAAAACGTCCGGGAGCTGAAGGGGCAAACTACCTTACATTCCCATGGGACAATGGTTATTCGGTGGAAGAAATGGAAGCTTACTATGATGCAAAAAACTTCAGCGACTGGACACATAAATTGAGCAAAGCGCCCATGCTGAAAGCTCAACACCCCGGCTACGAAGTTTACCTCACCGGAATCCATGCCGAACGCGGTGTTAGCTGTGCCGACTGTCATATGCCTTATATGAGCGAAGGTGGAAAAAAATATACCGATCACCACATTCAATCGCCACTCAACAACATTGAAAACTCATGCATGGTTTGTCACAAAGAAAAAACCGCTCAGCTCATGAATGACGTTTACGACAGACAGGATAAAATTATCGAAAACCGTGATGAGCTAGAGAAACTCTGTGTTCGTCTGCATGTGGAAGCTAAGACAGCCTGGGACTTGGGTGCAACTGAGGAGCAAATGAAAGATATTTTAATGGACATAAGGCATGCGCAATGGAGATGGGATTACGCGGCGGCTTCTCATGGTGGCTCATTTCATGCTCCTGTTGAGATTTCGCGCGTAGTGGCCACTGGTATCAACATTGCTCAGGAAGGAAGAATTAAACTAGCTCGTTTGCTCATGGAGCTCGGATATAAGGGCGAAGTTCCCTATCCTAAAATTGATACCAAAGCCGATGCTCAGCAATATATTGGTCTGCCAATGGAGAAATTGATTGAGGAAAAGGAAAACTTCAAAAAGAACTTACTACCTGAATGGGAAAAAGAAGCCAAAGCCCGCGAAGCGGCTTTGCCTATTGTTTGGAACAAATAGACAATTGTGCTGGATAGATACTGAAGGGTTCGCATCTTTGATGGTGTGAGCCCTTCTTTTATACAAGGACATTGTGAACTAAAATTTGTTTCTTTGTTGTTTAATTATCAGAATGAGTCAAAAACAAAATAAAAAACCGGTCTGGATTCATCCATGGGGATATGTCGAGAGTTTTTCCGTTGCTTTCGGTTTGATAAGCGTGGGCTTTGCCATGGAGTTCAGCACACAGGGGCGGGGCGTACCTGATTTTACTAATGCAACACTCAATGTTACGGCGGTGGTACTGGTTTTTTTGATCCTCACAGGCGGCCTTTTTTTCAGGAAAGTTCCTTTAATTCAGTGGTTATCGGGTGTTCCGGCTGCCATAAGTGCCATTGCCGGCATTTCATTCATGGCCTTGCTGATGGGGCTCACCTTACAACAGCAAAACCCGGATGCTTTTTGGGTAAGTCGTCTTGGCTTATCGCGAATAACCTCTTCCTGGCCTTATCTCATCGCCACTTTTTATTTATTGGTTGTGTTGGGGATGGCCACCATAAAGAGGATATTTCCATGGAAACCGGGGAATATCGGATACTTGTTAAACCACCTGGGGCTGTGGATCGTGATTTTCGCAGCTACATTTGGTGCTTCTCAAATTCAGCGACTGGAAATGACGCTTCAGGAAGGCCGGCTTGAATACCGGGCGCTCGACCGCAAGTACAATGTCTGGATCGACATGCCTTTTGCCATCAGGTTGCACGATTTTGTTTTGGAGCAATACCCGCCAAAGTTGGGTATTATCGATAATAAAACAGGTAGGATAATCCATGAAAACGGTAAAAACCTGATGCTGGTCGATACAGCGGCCACCGGTACGATGTTGGATTGGCACATCCATGTTTTAACATACTTCGATCAATCGGGAAAGGCAGGTGAACACTATTATTTTAATAACGAGCCGGGAGCTGCGCCCTCAGTGCAGGTTCAGGCTATAAATGAAAAATTTTCTGACACCATCACCGGATGGATTAGCTGCGGCAGTTTCAACAGACCTTATGAGGCACTTAAAATCAGCGATCAGTATTCGTTGATCATGCTTTTTCCTGAACCGAAAAGATTTTTGTCTGAGATTGAAATACTCACTACGGAAACCGAAACGGTTCCTGTTTCACTGGAAGTAAACAGTCCGTTTTCCTTTCAAGGTTGGAAAATATACCAGGTGAGTTATGACGATGAGCTGGGGCGTTGGTCGGATACCTCGGTAATTGAATTGGTTCGCGATCCCTGGCTTCCTGCTGTTTATTCCGGCATTTTTATGATGATGGCCGGAGCGGTTACCTTGTTTTGGAGAGGAAATAAAACCCTAACTACGTCATGATTTGGATTAACTATAATGTCTATGCTGCGCTTGCAATAACCACCTGGCTGGTTGGTTTGTTGCTGATGTATCGGGGTAAGTCTGCAGGGACTAAAAATACGGGATTGGTTTTTATTGTCGTCGGGCAACTGATTATCACCTTTTTTCTGGTTCAACTCTGGCTGCTGCTCGATCGTCCACCCATGCGTACACTTGGTGAGACGCGCCTTTGGTATAGCTTTTTTCTGCCGGCTGTCGGACTTGTTACTTATTTTCGCTGGCGATACAGATGGTTTCTGGCGTACAGTCTGATCTTGTCGGCTTTGTTTTTGGTGCTTAATGCCATTTATCCCGAAAACTATTCTAAAACCCTGATGCCGGCTTTACAAAGTCCTTGGTTTGTTCCGCATGTTGTTGTTTATATTTTTGCTTATGCCCTTTTAGCGGCAAGCAGTATTGTTGCTGTCAGGGGGCTTTTTTCGANCTATCGCCGACAAGATGAGGTCACCCGACAATCGCTTGGTTTAGCCGACAACCTCGTTTACATCGGTTTTGCTTTTTTAACACTTGGCTTGCTGTTTGGCGCGCTTTGGGCTAAAGAGGCCTGGGGTCATTACTGGACCTGGGATCCAAAGGAAACGTGGGCTTTCATCACCTGGATTATCTATCTGCTCTACCTCCATTTCCGTTACCGCCAAAAACTGACTGCAAACCAACTGTTTTGGAC
>JGI10211J34971_10000896_pt1 | contig 24824 bp, 23 predicted proteins | sample Etolagsediment_FD_34971 | JGI IMG/M metagenome (IMG submission 34971)
CTGTTTCGGTTTCTATTTCTGTTGTTACTTCTTGCACCATCATGGCTACCGCCATTGTTCGCATGGGCACTGTTGCTACGAGGTTTGTTGCCTGAATTTCCGCCACCATTGTTCCCACGACCTTTTCCTCCGCCTCTACCATTTTGTATAGGCTCAGCCTTGATGTTAGGATCAGGTCTAAATGCTTCTATATCTACTTTTTTGATGTCAGACTTGATGAATTTTTCAATATCTTTAAGCAATTTATGTTCATCTACACAGACAAGAGACACGGCTTCACCACTTTGCCCCGCACGACCTGTTCTACCTATACGGTGTACATAATCTTCAGGTACATTTGGAAGCTCATAGTTCACCACGTGAGGAAGCTGGTCTATGTCTATTCCTCTGGCTGCAATATCTGTAGCAACAAGTACACGTATCTCATTGGCTTTAAAAGAAGCCAAAGCTTTTGTTCTGGCTCCTTGGCTTTTGTTTCCGTGTATAGCCGCTGCAGAGATACCATACTCTTCAAGCTGTTTAGTCAATTTATTGGCACCATGTTTCGTACGGGTAAAAACTAAAACTTGTTTCCAATCTTTTGCTTTGATAAGCTGAGAAAGCAACTCTCTCTTTCTACCTTTATCGACGAAGTGTACCACTTGAGATATCTGATCAGCTGTCTTATTTTGACGTGCGACTTCTACAAGTACAGGATTTTTAAGAAGTCCAGATGCCAAGGTTTTGATCTCTGGTGAGAATGTCGCGGAAAAGAGCAATGTTTGTCTTTGTTGCGGCATAAGTTTCATAAGCTTTTTGATGTCATGGATAAACCCCATGTCAAGCATACGGTCTGCTTCATCTAAAATAAGACACTCAAGCGCTGAAAAATCAATGCCTTTTTGTCCTGCAATGTCGAGCAGTCTACCAGGAGTGGCGATAACAATATCTACACCCTTGCGAATGGTTGCAAGTTGAGGGTTGATGCCAACTCCACCGAAGATCACAGTTGAAGTATAGGGTACATGTTTACCATATGTCTTTATACTTTCTGCCACTTGCGCTGCGAGTTCACGTGTAGGGGTGAGTACCAAAGCACGTATCTGTTTTTTCTGCATTTTTGGTTGTGTTTGCGCAAGTCTTTCAAGTAGTGGAAGCGTAAATCCAGCCGTTTTTCCTGTGCCCGTTTGAGCAGCCGCCAATACATCTTTTCCTTCTATCACCACAGGAATAGCTTTTGCCTGTATGGGTGTAGGCGTATCATAGCCCTGCTCTTTAATCGATTTTAAAAGAGGTTCTGATAACCCCAAATGTGTAAATGTCATCTGTTTTATACCTTATGAACGAGCCTACCATCTATAGTATGAGGTCGGTCTTAGGCTGAGTTAGTTATTTTAAGTTTTGAAAATTGAAGTCGTTGACCGATGTACGCTTTAATAGTATGCAATTATAGCGTAATTTTATACTATTATAATTTTATTTTTCATCTGACATAGCGCACACATTGATTGATATTTAAACAGGCAAAAAGTCATACCTTTACTTAAGTTAGGTATACTTATTATATCAACAGTAAAGGATATATAATGGCTAAATTTACAGATATAAAATTACATGATGAAATTTACTCAATTGTGTTTGGTTTAGGTAAAGTAATATTTGTCTTAACTAAGCCACTTAGATTGGATGGATATTTTGTATTTGAAGTTGAATATGATAATGGACAAAGAGTACACTACACCGAGGATGGCAAACCTAACTGGTGTCAAGATATAAATTATTGTACAAAAACCATCTATTATAAACACGAAGTAAATTTTGAACAACTCGATACGAAACCAAAGAAAAAAATACTTAAAAAAGAAAAAATCAATACACTAAGACACAAGAATAAATTAGAAATGATGAGTCCTGCAGGAGGTTGGATAGATGCATATCTGATGCCTGATATTATGGTTGACAATGCTATTAAAAATAAAAAATATCATTTATTTAGAAAAATGAAGCGTTCTGAAAAATCAGACTAAATACCTATTATGGTAAAATGGTAAAAAATAAAATTATGTATCATTTTTGGAGGCATTTATGAAAAATATTGTGTTGGTTGTTTTGTTTTCTGTTTTGAGTGTTGCTGCTGATCTTAAGCAGACTACATTTGCTTGTGAGTTTACTATGTATGCGACAGAAAAAGGTACTTTCAAAGGTGACCCGGTAAGGTTTACCATAGTTGCAAACGATACAAATGGCACCTATACACTCAAAGGTACCAGCGGTCAATCTAAAGGAAATATCATCAGAGGTGACAAGGGACTCTCTTTTATTAAAGTGACAAAACTTGGCAATATCACTACAACGACTATCACACTTTCTCCACCTCTTAAAGATGACCAAAAAGCCGTTCACAGTAGAAACATTCTTTCAGGAGGAAAACTTTTAGCAAGTCAATACTATGGTAAATGTCATATTGTAGATGAAGTACAAACAAAAAAAGTACGTTTTGATATTTCAAAAGAAAAACAAAACAAAATGTACAAACAATTACACATCAAAAAAGCACTCAAAAAGCTTCCAAAAAAAGATGCAAAATATGTACTTGATGCTCTAAATGGAATCTTTCCTTCAAGACTGGAAATGGAAGAAGATATGAGTATCGAAGGGATGATCCTTGTTTCTAAGATTATGGATTATGCGACAAAGTCAAANTAATATACATAAAATGACAATTTGACATATTTTTCGTACTCTTAAAGAAAATNTATTATCATTAAACATCTATCCAGAAGGAGCTAAAGGTGGAAGGTATGATAAAAGTAAGTTACACAGTGATGTGTAAAAATGATGTAAATAAAGAATTAAACCTAGCAGAGATATTTGCCAATGAAAAAGTAGAAAAGGCTATTAAGAGTGAATTTGCTAAAGGACTGAGAAACCTTGTTCTCTCCTATAAAGAAGAGTCTGAAGTCTTTTTGAAAACACAAAAAGAGATATTTGAAATGACTGTGAGTAAAAATGATTTTGCCGACTTACTCGAACTTGCAGAAGAAGATGCACGTAAACATAAGCATATCAAAAAAGAGTGTGATGGGATAGAATTGGTTGATATCTTAACCATAGACTAGACTTAAGGGCTACTTTTTCATGCTATACTTAGTAAATAAATCATTATTTGGGATAAACTAAAAAGACATTATGGCAAAGAAAAAGAAAAAATACTTTATAAAACTTAACAACAAAATACGAAACTATTTTAATGGTCTTCCTTTCGATGAAGGGGTAGTGGGTCTTGATGAAGACAAACTGATAGAACTCATTATGCTACTTGAAATCACCCTTCCCTCACATACCAAAGATGAGATGATACGTGTGCTTAGACGTGTTTGGAGTGAAGGAGAAGCCGTATCTCGTGAAAAGATAGTCTCTTACCTTACACAGAGCTATAAAGCTATACCTTATGCTGGAAATCTCAAACGTCCTTTAGACAAAGTAGAAAAAATTTTGCAACTCTTAGGTGACACAACCTATAGCAAACATGAAGAGAACCTTCTTCTTGAAGCATTTATAGACGTTAAGAGTACCAAAATCACGGAAGAAAAAGTACGCAATAAGCTTGCTTACCTGCGAATGAGAAATCGACTTCATACACTTGAAAAATCTTTAGAAGTTGTATTTAACACTCTAAATGAAATGGAGTTTTATCATAGTTTTACGTTTAGCATGCAAAACTTTGACTTCAACAAACTACTTTTATGTACTACTTCCACACTAGATATGGATGAACTCTGGAATTTAAATGATGAAGAGATCATTGCCAAACTTGAAATCATCAAAGAAGCAGCCATCAGTAAGAAAACTGCTGATATAGAAGAGTTTCTTAAACATATACAAGAGAGTAAACATCACTATTTATCAGAAAAAGAGATTCAAACTGCCCTTAAAAGTATGCCACCTGAATCATCACTCTTTCATGCACCTATTGCATTTGAAAGCACCGAAAAAATATTTACCGACATCAGTGATAAATACGAGGTATTTGAAAGCACAGATCATCTGATTATAGAGAAAGAAAAAAATCATGATCTATTTGGCACCACACTTTTCTATATCACTTCAGTCTCTTATGAAAAACCATTTATTTACAATCTTATATGGAGAGGAGAAGAGCCTCCTGTAAAAGAAGATATCAATAGGGTAAATGATGATCTTCTGGCTCACTTTAAGGTTGCCATTGATGATATACTCGAAGAGATGCAAGAAGAGACTCAGAAGCTTGATATAGAAGAAGAAAAGCTTCATGAGTTTATTGTTCGTTTTGTAGAACCTCAGATACGTTCTTCAGGTGTCTTAAAATTTAAAGAAAAGAGTAAAAGACGTATACTTTTTCACTTTGGAGAATACATTAAGCCTTTACTTGAGAAACAAAAACGTGAAGAGTTGCTTGCCAAAACCATCCGTGACTTTAAACACCTTTTTCCCCTTGCCCGTGAACTTAAAAGAAAAATAGTCTTCCATGTCGGACCTACCAATTCAGGAAAAACCTATCAGGCGCTTAAGGCACTCAAGGAAGCTGAAACAGGCTACTATCTGGCACCACTTCGACTACTTGCACTTGAAGGATATGAAAACCTTAAAAAAGAAAATGTTGCTGTCTCGCTCATAACAGGGGAAGAGGAGATTATAGACGAAGAATCTACACACATCTCTTCAACTATAGAGATGATGAATGCTTCTATCGATGTCGACGTCTGTGTCATAGATGAGATCCAAATGATCGCAGATCGAGACAGAGGATGGGCATGGGCCAATGCACTTATGGGAGTACCTGCCAAAAAAGTCATCCTTACAGGTTCCAGTAATGCACTTAAAGCTGTAAAAGAACTTTGCGCTTATTTGGGTGAAACATTGGAAGTCATCCACTTTGAACGCAAAAATGAATTGGCTATGCTACCTACACCTACTTCGATGAAGCATATTGAACCACAAACAGCTATTGTAGCTTTTTCTAGACGAGATGTACTCTCACTCAAGCAACAACTCGGTGAAAAGTATTCTGTTTCAGTGGTATATGGTAATCTCTCACCTGAAGTCAGACGTGAAGAAGCAAGACGTTTTCGAGAAGGAGAAAGTCAAATACTCGTTGCAACTGATGCCATTGCCATGGGACTTAATCTTCCTATCAAAACCCTGCTCTTTTCAAAAGACAACAAATTTGATGGCTTGCGCAGACGCGAACTTCTTCCCACTGAAGTATTGCAAATCTCTGGACGTGCTGGACGTTATGGCTATGAAGAAAAAGGGTATGTAGGCGCTTTAGATGAGAGTGCACTAAGTACCATCACTTCTACTTTTCATACACCACTTCCCGATCTTGAACTGCCTGTCTCTGTCATGGCAAGTCTGGAACATGTAATGCTCATAGGTGAGATACTTGAAACGGATAACATTTTGGATATTCTGGCATTTTTTGCTGACAATATGGAGTTTGAAGGCCCTTTTATTGCAGCCAATATTGACTCTATGCTTGAAATCGCATCTATCGTCAGTGAATACAACCTAGACCTGAAAACACGTTTTTTCCTCTCTTGTGCGCCAGCAAGCATCTCCTCTCCCTATATAGAATCTGTTTTCCATCGTTATATCCGACAGATCGAAGCAGGAGGTAAAGTACTTTACATTCCACCACGCGACCTTCCTGCTTTTGCACAAACGAATGACATGCTGCTCAACGCTGAAGACAGAGTAAGAGAAATTTCACTTTATTTATGGCTCTCTTTCAAGTTTCCCGATATTTTTCAAGACACGGTACAAGCTGTTGCAGCAAGAGTAAGACTCAACAACTTTATAGAAAATTCCCTCAGACAAGGACATTTCACAAAAAAATGCCGTAGATGTGGAAAAGTACTTGATTTTTCTTATAGATTTTCTATTTGTGATCAATGTCATGGTCAAAATAAAAGAGGTAGCAGTGCTTCTAGCCATGGCGGGTATAGAGGCAGAAAAAGAAGATAAATGTATCACTTTAGTAAAATAATAAAACCATGTATAATTATTTTCTTAATATTTTTTTCAAATCTATACGCTTATGATCTGTCCAATAAGATAGATCTACCTCTGTCACAACAAGAGACAAATACGACTAATATATCTACAGAAAGACCAAAAAAAGTATCTGAAAGTTTTTATAAAAAATTTGAGAACTTCTTTTCGGATTATAATGATAACTGGGTCGAAAACATGTTTACCTATACTGCAGATATGATGATGCCTGATGAAATGATGATGGCAACAAAAGAAGTCATCAAGAATAGAATCGATAAAAAATTTGATTCTAGCATAGAACATCTTCCCAAAATATTGGGTAATGATGCATATAATTTTTTATTGATAACGACATATTATCATATGCAAGACATGTCACGTATCACGGATGAACTATGGGAAGAGGATGCGTGTGATCCAGATACCTTTGAATACAACATCAGCAAAGAACCCAAAGAACCTTTACTTCATTTAAAAGCAAATCATAAAGATGCCAGAGGTGTGACTGAAAATGGTATTGTATTGCCCATTAACCTTAACTTTCCAGATGCTTTTTACCCCTATGCTGCCAAGCCAGATGGATGCAGTGCTGAAGGGCTTCAAGATGTATATAATGATGCCAATAAGTTTTTTGATGATGACAGATGGATTAAAGAAGCATGTAATGCACATGACAGATGTTACTTTACCCAAGGCAGCACATCCAAAGAATGCAACGCACAGTTTATTGTCGATGCGGTAGACTCCTGTAACAATATAAGCGGACTGCAAACTGTATTATTTATGGGGTCAAGAAATGCTGTTTGCGGTATAAAAGCTTTAAGTGTCACTACCGTTGCAAATGCCTGTGCTGAAAAATATTTTTTACAATCACAAAAAAAACAAAAAGCATATAATCAATGGGTATCACGCTATGAACAAGCATATAGCAGAGCAGAAAAATAAAGGATGATGAAAGATAAAAATATTATGCTAGAATAATTTATGTATAATTCTGATTCAACTCATCTATATAAACAAATTTAATTCTAATCATAAAAGGAAACTAATGCACTTCTCTGCTCAAGATGAGCACTTTAAACCTTATCAAAATTATTCAGAAGCAGATAAAGCAAAATTAGAATTAGATCAACTTCTTCAAGCAGGGCGTCAAATTAAGCTGGCTATCTACGGTAACCTTCTCATAGGTTCCTTAACCGTACTGATCATGTGGGATCAATTTCCAAAGTCCATTCTTTCACTATGGGTCATGCTGCTTGTTATTTCAATTTTATTGAGAACTTCTATTCACTTACAATATCAAAAGGTACGTCCTGAGAGCATAAGACGATGGAAAAGTTACTTTATCGCTGCCTCTTTCTTTTCAGGTATGGTATGGGGAATTGGGGGTATTTTGATGAAAATATATGCGGGGGAAGGTTATAATGGTATTGAAGTCTTCATTCTTGGTGGTCTAGCTGCTAGTGCCATTGCGATCAATACACCTATCAGATTTAATTACCCAGCATTTATGGTTCCCATGCTCTCACTTCTTACTGTATTTTATCTTTATCAAAATGACATCCCTCACCTTCTCATGGCTACCATGATTGTTACATTTATGTTCATCCTATGGTCTTCATCTCTCTTGCTGAATAAGCTTCTATTTGAAAAATATACCATGTACCATGTAGCCATCGACACACTCAATGAACTGCAAGAATCAGAACAAAGATTAAAAGACATTACCAGCAGTATGGGAGAAGGTGTACTGGTGGTCAATAAAGCTGGTGTTTTAACCTTTATTAACCCTGAAGGTGAGCGTATACTTGGATCAACTTACAATGAGTTGACAGAAGATGACGGAGACATATATGCTAAGATTCATACAGAAGAAGAATATATTTCAGATAATTCCCTCATAAAAAGGTCAGCCAAAGAAGATAAGATACTGCACTCAGATAAGGTAAAATTTAAACGCAAAGATGGCAAAACTTTTCCTGTTTCAATGACAGTTTCTCCTATCCATTCCCAAGATGAATCTAAACAAGGAGTGGTTGTCGTCTTTCAAGACATCACTGTGCAAAAAGAACTTGAAAGCAAGTTGGAAAAACTGGCACTATATGATGCTTTGACCGGATTATATAATCGTGGAAAGTTTGACGAAGTTTTGAAAAGTGAACTCTCCCGTACAAATCGTTATGAGGGAAATTTATCTTTACTCATTATTGATATCGATTTTTTTAAAAAAATCAATGATACGCATGGACACCAAAATGGTGACCATGCACTAAAATATATTGCCAATCTCATTTTATCTTCCATAAGAAGCAGTGATTATGTAGCACGATACGGTGGGGAGGAGTTTGTCGTTATCCTTCCAGAAACGGATGCCCAAAGTGCCATTGAATTGGCTGAAAGAATAAGAGTCTCCATTGAACAAAAAGCATTAAAGATATCTAATGACCAAACGATACATTTAACAGCCAGCATTGGTATCGCAAGTCGTAGTTCAAGACGGGTATCACCAAAGGTACTCATAGAAATTGCGGACCAAGCACTCTATAAAGCCAAAAAGAATGGTCGTAATCAAATCCAATATGTTTCACACCATGATGACACAGTATAATGTTGATACCAAATGTACGCTCTTGTTTGCAGTACACATAAAAGGTCCTGATACATGGCAGAAAAATTTATAGTAAAAGAACAAGGGAAGCTTTTAGCCTTTCTCTTTGCACATCTTAACGGTTGGTCCAAAAAAACGATTAAGCAACGATTACAAGGTTCAAGTGTTATGGTCAATGGCGAGATCAATACCAAACATGATTATGCTTTAAATAGTGGTGATGTGGTAGAAGTGGGTGGGGTCAAAAAAGCTTCTACACAGGCACAGACAATACAAAAACTAGAGATCATCTATCAAGACAAAGAGATCATTGCGATCAATAAACCTGCAGGACTTTTGTCCGTGGGCAATACAACGGAAAGTAAACAACATGCCCTTGCCCTACTCAGAAATCAACTCTCACATGGCAAAAATAAAGTAAAGCTCTGGCCTGTGCATAGGCTCGATAGAGATACATCAGGGATTTTACTCTTTGCAACATCCAAAGAGATGAGAGAAACAGTGATGGATAAATGGCCGGTGTCTGAAAAAGTATACTTCGCTATCGTCGAAGGTTGTCCAAAAGAAAAAACGGGAACTATTGATCAGCCTTTACGACAAGATGAAAAAGAGTACCGTATGCATATAGGAAAACATCCTGATGCAAAACCTGCTATTACCCACTATGCGGTGAAACAAACTACACCTGAACACTCATTACTGGAAGTCAAGATAGAAACAGGCAGACAGCATCAGATACGGGCACACTTATCTTGGTTGGGGCATAGCATCATCGGTGATGAACGCTATGGAACCAAAGGTGAGAAGATGGGACTTCATGCAAAAAAATTGACGATTATTCACCCTGTCACCAAAAAATCGATGTGTTTTGAAATCGATGCGCCTAGAGATTTTTACGCTCTTTTGAACTAATACGCTATAATACGCATACTATCATCATAAAATAGGATCACGTATTTGGGCTTTGCTTAAAAAACGTCTCATAAAGGAACTACCATCAAAGCATTTGAAAAACTCAATTTACATCCTGATATACTCAAAGCCATTGCTTATGCAAAATATGAGCAAACCACTGCCATCCAAAATAAAGTGATTCCCCAAGCACTCAAAGGTGTCGATATACTGGGTGCATCAAAGTCCGGTACAGGAAAAACAGCTGCCTATGTACTGCCCCTGCTCAATAAACTACAAAAAATCGTAAAACATGACCAAAAAGTGATAAGAGCATTGATCATTGTGCCAACGATTGAACTTGTAGACCAAGTCTCTCGTACGATCAATGATCTGAGTAAATATATGGATATTAAAAATGTGAAAATTCAAGGTGGGACGCACAAAAATACCCAACTTGAAAGGCTCTCTCAAGGTACAGACATCGTAGTAGCTACACCAGGAAGGTTACAGAGTTTTATCATAGATAAAAAAATAAATCTATCTTACATTAACACGGTTATTTTGGATGAGGCAGACACCATGTTGGAACTTGGTTTTTTAGAGGAGATAAAAGCCATACTGAAACATTGTCCTCAAACAAGACAGACGATGATGTTTTCTGCGACTATTTCACAAAACATTAAAAAACTTGCAAAAGAATTTTTACATGATCCGGCTATCGTGGAAGTAAGTCATAGACGAGATGTGGTTGATTTCATCGCACATAGAGCCTATAAAGTTGACAAAGCCAGAAAAGCAGAATTGGTAGCTAAACTGATGACAGAGTTGCATTTGGAGCAAGTTTTGTTGTTTGCAAGTACCAAAGAGTCTGCCAACAAAATATATGCGTACCTGAGAAGTCAAAATATACGCACTTCCATTATACATGGAGATCTTACAAGAGGTGCAAGAGCAAAGTCTTTAGCGCTTTTGAAAAGTGGAAAAACACAGGTTTTGGTAGCAACTGACATTGCTGCAAGAGGTATAGACATCAAAGAACTCTCTATGGTCATTAACTATGATATGCCTGAGGGAACAGATGATTTTACCCATCGTGTAGGACGAACAGGAAGAGCAAACCATAAAGGATCTGTGATCTCGATCTTGACCACGAGAGATTATGATCTATTTTCAAAGATGGAAAGAAACTTACGTTTAAATATCAAGAGAGAGGTCTATCCTGGATTTGAACTCACAGATAAACAACCAAGACAAAAACAACCTAAGAAAAAATCGCTTATCGAGAGAAAAGGCGGATTTGACTACCATAAGCAAAGAGTGCAAAAGAGAAGTGCCCAGGCAAAGAAAAAGTCGACCGGACCTAAAAAATAAAAGCATTCATACTAACAAAAATTAAAGCAGTGGTGCAAATACTTTCATCATATTTTCGATAGCTTCACGCATTTTTGAAGGTGTTTTCATACCCCTTCCTGCATGCAACATTAACGTTTTCATCCATGCTTCAATACACTCTATGCCTTCAGGTGAGTAGACAAATGTTACCACTTCATAATTTAAAAAAAGACTGCGGTTATCTAAATTGACTGACCCTACCATGCCACCAATATCATCAATCAGTATCGCTTTAGCATGAAGCATTTCACCCTCATATAAGACGACATCAGCACCTACTTCATCAAGCTCACGCATATAAGAACTTCTTACCATGTCTGCTAAAAGATGATCAGAGTCCTTAGGTGTGATCAACTTCACATCCACGCCTTTGTGATGTGCTATCACCAAAGCTTGTACCATGTTTTCATCTGGAACAAAATAAGGTGTCACAATCCAAATACGTTTTTGGGCCGTATAGATTGCATTTAGAAGTGCTTCATAAAGTGCGTCACTTGGTATATCAGGACCAGAGGGAACGACTTGCACACTGCTACTCCCTTTCTCATTATATGCTTCCATTTTGTTCAAATCGATTTTGCTTTCTTCTTTGGTAGCATAGACCCAGTCATTATAAAATATATGATAAAAATGATCAACAGAAGGACCCCTCAGACAATAAAGAAGATCTTCCCAACGTGCTGTACCATCCGCCTCTCCCATGTATGCATTACTCAGATTCATTCCACCACTTAAGAGTGTTGTTTGATCAAAAAGATAAATTTTACGATGATTTCTAAGGTTTATATAGTTTTGAAATGGTCGCTTTAATATAGGTGTAAAAAATGCCACTTCTCCCCCGGATGCTTTTAATGCTTTAAAACCTCTTTGATTTAAATTGGCAGCAAAAGAACCTACCAGATCCATCAGTAATCGTACCCTTACCCCCTCTTTGGCTTTTAGCGTCAATGCACTTAAGAGTGCTTTTGTTGTGTCGTCAAATTGAAAAACATAGGTACAGATATCAATACTGTATTTTGCTCTTTGTATCTCTTGGATCATTCGATGATAAGCTTCTGTATCATTCGTGATGAGTTCGAATGTATTTCCTGTTGTTGCAGGAGGCATACCGTTTTTTTGTAAAATATTTTCAAATGCATGATAGCGACTGTCTAATGCATAAGAGGCTGCCTCACTGACATGGTCAAACTTTACATACTGTTTTTTATGTTTTGACTCACGTTTACGTATACCTATAAGAAAATAGAGTGGCACGACGATATAAGGCAAAAAGAAACTCGACAGCATCCATGATATCATACTTGTGGGAGAGCGTTTTTGGTACAGTATGTGACTCAGTGCTGAGAACACAAGTATGCCTGCAAGCACAACTAACAGATAGGTACTGACAAACTGTAAAGGCGTCACATCGATGGGAAACTCCTTGGGTGAGATCTCTCTATCATATTTTATGGATTAATTATAGCATATCCATATCTATTCTCTTTAAAGCATACGCTATAATACAAATAAAATAATCAATAAATATAAGGGTTTGATATGATTGAAGATGGATTGACCTATGTAGTACTACTCATAGTGATAGCTTCTGCCATCGTATATACTGAAAAGAAGAGTAGGCATAAGTTTTTTGATTACCTTCCTTCTATTGTCATTCTCTACTTTACAGTGATGCTTTTTTCTACCTTGGGAGTATGGCAGAAATCTGATTCTGTGACTGCTAGCTATGCATTTTTAAAATCTAACCTTCTTCCTGCCATGATCTTTCTTATGTTACTCTCAGCCGATATGCGAAAGATCTTTACACTTGGAAAGAAGATGTTGCTGACTTTCTTTTTGGCTTCGGTGAGCATTGCTATGGGTTTTATAGGCACATTTTTTCTTTTGCATACTTACTTTGCCCCTGACGCATGGAAAGCTTTCGCTGCACTTTCAGGCTCTTGGATGGGAGGAACTGGCAATATGGTGGCCATACAGGGTGCCTTAAACTTACCTGATTCTGCTATGGGATACACCCTGCTTATTGATTCTATAGATTATGCCATTTGGGTCATGATTCTCCTTGCACTTGTTCCTTTTGCCCAAAAATTTAACCTTTGGAGTAAAGCGGATACTTCTGTCATAGATGCAGTGGGAGAAAAACTGGCAAGTCATGAAGAAGATAAAAAGCCTATCAATATACTATCTATTTTGATTTTACTGAGCAGTGCTCTACTGGTTTCTGTATTGGCACAGTATGTTTCTTCTTACTTGCCTGCAACTACTTTTTTAACCACAACCACATGGATAGTCATCATCGCCACACTTGCAGGAACACTCTTTGCTATGACACCTTTGGCAAAATTATCAGGGGGTACCCAACTAGGCCAAATGATGCTCTATCTGATCGTGGCGCTTATCGCTTCACGGGCCAACTTCTCCGAACTTACCCAGGCACCTCTTTACATCGTATCAGGATTTATCATCATTGCTATACATATAAGTATCATGATACTCTTTGCCAAACTTTTCAAACTTGATCTCTTTTCTTTAGGGGTGGCATCATTAGCCAACATCGGTGGTGTTGCTTCTGCGCCTATTTTGGCATCCGCTTACTCAAAAGCACTCATTCCCATAGGTGTACTCATGGCTATGCTGGGCTACATCGTAGGAACATTTGGTGGTCTGATGGTCGGTAAAATCTTGGAAATGATAGCTACATGAACACACGCTATACATTACAAAGTATATTGGTTATAATAATTTCTTTATCATCAACGATCAGAGGAACATAGACAGCACATGAAGATTATAAATATACGCACAACCACACTCAAAGCCCCGCTTAAAAAGCCTTTTATCACTGCTTTACGTCGTGTTGATGCGCTTGAAGATCTTGTGGTTGTCATTGAGTGTGATGATGGTTCTGTTGGGTATGGGGAAGGTGCGCCTACTCCTATCATCACAGGTGAGACCATGGGTTCAATGATCGCTGCTATAGCGTATATAAAGCCTTTTATCCTCGGACTTGAAATAGAAGATTTTGAAAACATATTAAATAATATACATACACCTATACTTAAAAATACCACAGCCAAATCTGCGCTTGAAATCGCCCTTTATGATTTGAAAGCCAAGGCTGTACAGCAACCTCTTTATAAAATGCTTGGGGGTACAAAAACAACATTTAAAACCGATATCACTATTAGTATGAGTGATATTGATACAATGATAACTGACAGTCTTCATGCCGTAACTTTGGGCTATGATACATTAAAGATAAAAATCGGTGACAATCCACAAAAAGATATGGAGCGTATCGTGGCCATCCATGATGCAATGGACAAAAACATTACCCTAAGACTCGATGCAAACCAAGGTTGGACAGCAGAAGAGAGTGTCACACTTCTACATGCTTTGGAAAAGCGTGATATCATCGCTGAATTTATAGAACAACCTGTTGCGGCTGATGATATAGAAGGACTTTGCTATATCAAAGAGAGGGTTCAGACGCCTCTCCTAGCAGATGAATCCATATTTTCCCTCAAAGATGCACGACGACTACTCGAACTCGAAGCCATCGATTATGTGAACATTAAGCTAGCTAAAACAGCAGGTATCACACAAGCTTTACAACTTGCAGATCTCTCTTCTTCATTTGGTATAAAATGCATGATAGGGTGTATGCTTGAAGGTCCCATAAGTGTCGCTGCAGGTGTACATGTAGCTTCAGCCAAGGCTGATATCATTACTATGCTTGACCTCGATGCTGTAAGTCTTTTGGCTTCACATCCTCTACAGACATCTATACGTTTTAATGAGAGTGTGATCAGACTTTCTGAAGATGTAGGCTTAGGTGTCTATCTATAAAGAAAAATCCCAACTAATTACCTACATAATACAATTTTGCTATAATATCCGCATGAAAAAAATTATTCTTATCTTAGTATTGTCAACAACCTATATATTTTCAAATATCAACGCTGTGGTAAGCATATTACCCGAACAAACATTTGTCAAAGCCATAGGTGGTGAGAAGGTAAATGTGTCTCTTATGGTACAACCTGGAAATTCACCACATACCTATGAGCCCAAACCTTCACAAATGATAGAGATTGCTAAAGCACATCTTTACTTTGCGATAGATGTCGAATTTGAAGATGTTTGGCTACCTAAATTTCAAAACCTTAATCCTCAAATGCAAGTCATAGACCTTGCTGATAACATCACAAAAATACCTATGCAAAAAAGGCATGAAGAAGCCAAAGATGCACATCATGCACAACATGTTCATGCACATGATCATCAAGGAGAAGATCCACATATATGGACAGCGCCTGCAAATGTAAAGATCATCGCTCAAAATATTTATCTTGCTTTGAAAAAAGAAGATCCTCTCAATACGAATTACTATAAAAGAAACCTCGATATGTTTTTAGCTTTTATCGATGAAACAGATAGACAGATCATAGACATTCTCTCCTCTCTTGAAGATCAGAAAAAGTTTATGGTATTTCACCCTTCTTGGGGTTACTTTGCCAAAGCCTATAATTTAGAGCAGATAGCCGTAGAGGTAGAGGGTAAAGAGCCTAAACCTAAAGAACTTATTCACTTGCTAAATGAAGCCAAAGAAGAACATGTTAATGCCATCTTTACGCAACCGGAATTTTCAGATACCGTAGCCCATATCATTGCCAAAGAGTTACAAATACCTGTAGTGAAGGTAAGTCCCCTCGCTCCAAACTGGTCTGAGAATCTTATCAATATTGCTAAAGCCATTGCAGGGAAAAATTAAAGTGTCTGTGATCGATATAAAAAATCTTTCTTTTGCTTATGACAAGCAAATGATTTTAGAAAATGTGAATCTAAGTGTCGAAGAAAAAGACTTCTTAGCCATCATCGGTCCCAATGGTGGGGGTAAGTCTACCCTCCTCAAACTCATACTGGGTATCATCACACCCAAAAAAGGTTCCATATCGGTATTGGGTAAAGCACCATCGAAAAGTCTCACACACATAGGCTATGTCCCACAAAACACCAATGTCAATACTGACTTTCCCATAAAAGTCATTGAAGTCGTTATGATGGGACATGTAGGAAGCAAGAGGCCTCTCTTTGGCTACGGCAAAGATGAAGTACTCTGTGCCATGGGTGCGCTAGCACAAGTAGGCATGGAAGATTTTGCCCATACAAAGATAGGCGCACTCTCAGGAGGACAACGCCAAAGAGTCATGATAGCCCGTGCACTCTGTGCCCACCCAGAGATACTCATCCTTGATGAACCTACATCCAGCATAGACGTGACAGGACAAAAAGAGATCTATGAATTGATTAAAATGCTCAATGAAAGCATTACTATACTGGTGGTCAGTCATGATATTTCTGTCATTTTAGAGTACGCAAACAAAGCAGCGCATGTCAATAAAGGCCTCTCCTATCATGACATTTCAGACAAAAATAAAACTTTCCATACCCATGGTGACGAGGAACATTTCTGTGAAGTAGAGTTACTGGAAATGTTGGGCAGCGAAAACTGTCATACCTGTGAACCGGAAGTTACACCAAAATGGAGTGTCAAAAAATGATAGAAGCCCTTCATTTTGAGTTTATGCAACATGCACTGTTAGCAGGCTTTCTGGTAAGTTTTGCTGCGGGTATCATCGGGTCGCTGATCGTCGTAAATCGTATGGTCTTTTTAGCAGGTGGTATCGCACATACCTCTTATGGTGGTATCGGTCTTGCGGTGTACTTTGGACTGCCTATCTTTCTNGGGGCTTCCTTCTTTGCTGTGGGTGCTGCGCTACTTATCGCTGGTCTTACGCTCAAGAAACGTCACCGTATGGATACCTTTATCGGGCTCATCTGGGCTGTGGGTATGGCCATTGGTGTCATATTTGTAGATCTGACACCCGGTTATAATGTAGATTTGATGAGTTACCTTTTTGGGTTCCATCTTGGCAGTTAGTTCTGAAGACCTCTATTTTATGGCTGCGTTGCTTGGACTCATACTTGTCGTTGTGACCTTCTGGTACAGAGATATCTTAGCCGTCTCGTATGACAGTGAATACGCAACACTGCGTAATGTAAACGTCAAGTTTTTCTATACACTCATACTGATACTCTCAGCACTTACTGTGGTCATCGCCATTAAAGTAGTGGGGCTGATCTTGGTGATAGCCATGCTGACCATCCCTGTTTACATTGCAGAAAAACTTTCAAGCTCTCTGTTTTCGATGATGTTCCTCTCAGGTGCCATTGCAACACTCTTTACACTGGTAGGCTTATGGTTCTCTTATACCTATAATCTTACTTCTGGAGCATCTATCATCATCGTATCTGCTGTTTCATTGGGTATTTTTTTACTTTTACATAGAGGAAAATAATTTGATAAAAATGTTTAGCTTCGCTTTTTTGATCATGCTATTTTTAACTGCATGTTCTCCTCGTATAGGTATAGGCTTAGGTGGCGTGGTGGCTTCAGGTGATGCCCTAACTGCCACGCACATACATGCAGACAGCAAAACCGGTGTCCATGGAAGTGTGACTGTAGGCACTGGTATCAGACTCTAACTTCTTATAGTATAAGCATTCAAAATCTCAACATTGTACTAAATACCATCACTTAAGATACGATTACACGCACTTTTTAAAATACATCAATATATCTTGATATATAAATTAAATTAAGCTATACTTCTTAAAAACAATGAGGTTTGAATGGATATTTTTCTAAAAACGATCGGTTCGATTAACGATGAAAGTAGACTTAAAATACTCAATTTCATTAATCACACAGGTGAAGTCTGTGTTTGTGACATTGAAAATGCTTTTGATATGATCCAATCACGTGTTTCAAGACATCTCAAAATACTGAAAGAAGGTGGCTTTTTAAGGGTTCAAAGACGTGGAAGGTGGGCCTACTATAGTATTCGCTCTCCCCTGGATGCATTTAGAACATCGATACTTGAAGAGATAAAGTATCTCAATTTAGAACTTCCCACACTACAAAATAAAGGATGTAAAATGAACAAAAAAGTGCTCATTCTCTGTACAGGTAACAGTTGTAGAAGTATCATAGCTGAAGCGCTTATCAATGCTGACCTTGAAGGTATAGATGCCCAAAGTTCAGGTGTTAAGGCTTCAGGAAAAGTGAACCCTTATGCTAAAAAACTGTTAGAACAAGAAGGTATCTGGAAAGAGGAGTATCACTCTAAAACACTCGATACAGTGATAGACAACCCGTATGATCTGGTCATCACAGTCTGTGATCATGCACATGAAACCTGTCCTATGTTTCCTAAACCAATCAAAACGATTCATCTTGGATTTGAAGACCCCGACGGTAAAGGATTTTCAGCTTTTGAAGAGACACTCAAAGAGATCAAACACATTTTACTGCCTGCAGTAGAAAAAGAATTAAAGGATAAAAAATGAATAAAAATGTATTAAAAACAAATGGTGGCGTGAAGATATCTTTCACAGGTGAAGTAGAAAAACAAAACATCGTTAAAATGGTTGAGAACTGTGCTACAGGCCAATGTGAATGCATGAGTGATGAAACCAAAGAGAAAATCACTAACATGGAAGTAAGTGGAAAAGACGGCAATGTGTCACTTGACCTTTCAGGTGATGTGAGTAAAGAAGAGATAGAAGCTGCCCTGGCCAAATCAAAAGTGTTGAACGACTCATGCTGTTAGCCTCTACCCTTTTCCTCATTACCCTCATATTTGTAATCTGGCAGCCAAAAGGACTTCAGATAGGTACAACTGCTCTCATCGGCGCGATGGTCGCTTTGATCCTTGGGGTAGTCAGCTTTAATGATGTGATTACCGTAACAAGTATCGTCTGGGATGCGACCTTGGCATTTATAGGGATTATCATACTCTCTATGGTACTTGATCAGATAGGATTTTTTGAATGGGCAGCACTCAAGATGGCAAGACTGAGTCGTGGTAACGGTAACCTGCTTTTCATTTACATTTTACTTTTAGGCGCATTGGTCGCTGCCTTCTTTGCCAATGATGGCGCTGCACTTATACTCACCCCTATCCTACTGGCAAAGATGAAACACTTAAATATGAAACCCCTTGCCATCTTCGCATTTCTCATGGCAGGTGGTTTCATAGGAGACAGTGCTTCAAGTCCACTGGTTATTTCAAACCTTACAAATATCGTCACAGCGGGTTACTTTGATATAGGATTTTGGGAATATGCCAAAACCATGTTTTTGCCTAACCTTCTGGCTATCATCGCATCGCTTGTCGTACTCTGGATATACTTTAGAAAAGACATACCTAAACACTTGGATGTAGAAAATCTAGCCACCCCAGAATCTGTCATCAAAAACCAAAAAATGTTCAAACTTAGCTGGTGGTTTCTCGGACTTCTGATGATAGGGTATTTTATAGGTGATTACTTTAATCTGCCTGTCTCATTGTTTGCCCTTGGTGGTGCACTGGTCTTTTTGGCAATTGCTACCCATTATAAAGCCACTAAACCGATGATGACCATCAAAACTGCTCCATGGCAAGTTGTCTGGTTCTCCATAGGACTGTATGTTGTCGTCTATGGACTAAAAAATGCAGGACTCACCTCTTATCTGGCAGTCATCATTAGTGACTTGCATGAAATGGGTCATGCGACTGCCGTTCTGGGTACAGGTTTTCTTGCAGCAGGGCTTAGTTCCATTATGAACAATATGCCTACGATTATGATCATGGACATTGCCATAGATGAAGCCGGACACAATGCATTGGCTTACGCAAACATACTAGGATCAAACCTAGGACCTAAAATGACCCCTATTGGTTCCTTAGCGACCCTACTATGGCTGCATGTACTTGCACAAAAAGGGGTAAAGATAGGTTGGGGAGAATATATGAAAGTGGGACTTGTGATCACACCACCTGTCTTGTTTGTTGCCTTGTTGGGTCTACTGTAATAGGCACTTAGACCAAACAGGTTTTATTTTTAAGCAGTTCATTTAAAATGGGATGGTTAAGCGAGTAGTCCACAGGAAGGTCTATAATATGTACACCTTCTTGATGGATCACTTTATCTAGGGTAACAGAAAATTCTGCGACTGAATGGGGACGGTATCCTTTAGCCCCATAAGATTCAGCATGAAGTACAAAATCAGGGTTTGTATAGTCTAACCCAAAGTTTTCAAATCCCATCCCCTCTTGTTTCCATTTGATCATACCATAGGCAGAATCATTTAAAATGATGACTACGAGGTCAAGTCCTAACCGCATAGCTGTTTCCATCTCTTGTGCATTCATCATGAAACCGCCATCCCCACAAACGCAGATCACTTTTTTATCGGGGTAGAGCATTTTTGCTGCTATAGCAGAAGGCAAGCCTGCTCCCATCGTTGCTAAAGCATTATCTAAAAGCATTGTATTGGGAGCATAGCATTTGTAATTTCGTGCAAACCATATTTTATACATACCATTATCTAGAGTGACGATATCCTCTTTGTCTAAAATATCTCTTACCTTTTTGACCACACGTTGGGGTAAAATGGGGAACCTGTCATCTTCAAAATATTTTTCTAAGTGTTCTTCTGATTCTTCTTTCACACGTAAAAAGTAGTCAAAATCCCAATGTTCCTGCACTGTAATTTGTTTTCCAAGTTGCGCTATGTTTGCTGAAATATCTCCCAGAACATCAAGTTGAGGAAAGTAAGTAGCATCGACAGCTGAACTTGAAAAGTTGATATGAATAACCTTCTTACCCCCTTTTTCCATAAGGAAAGGCGGTTTTTCAGTGACATCATGCCCTACATTGATGATAAGATCTGCCCTGTCTATAGCACAATGCAAATAATCTTCCTTTGACAATGCTGCCGTACCCAAATAATAAGGATGTGATTCATCAATCACACCCTTGCCCATCTGTGTCGTAAAAAAAGGTATTTGGGTAGCATTGACAAAATCTTCAAGTGCACCATAGATGCGTGTCCTGTTTGTCCCCGCAGCGAGTAAAAGTAAGGGATGGCTAGCCTTTTCTATCATGCTTGCAGCTTTTTTAATGACATGTCCATCCGCAACAGGATAGTAAGATTTCACCACATCAAACAAACGCATCTCTATCTCTTCAGAAGCGATATCTTCAGGAAGTTCTATGTGTACTGCACCCGGTTTTTCCTGTTGTGCGATTTTAAAACCTTCACGTACCATAGAAGCAATGTTGTTTGCATTGACAACTTGTTTACTGCATTTGGTTAAAGGTTTCATCATATGGACCACATCGATGATTTGAAAACGTCCTTGTTTACTGGCTTTGATAGGTTTTTGACCTGTGATCATCAAGATAGGCATACCACCAAGCGTTGCATATGCGGCAGGCGTTACAAGGTTTGTAGCGCCCGGTCCTAAAGTAGAAAGACAAACACCTACTTTCCCCGTTAACCTGCCATACGTTGCCGCCATAAAGCCGGCACCTTGTTCATGTCTGGTCAGAATGAGTTTGATAGTAGAATCTTTTAATGAGTTTAAAAGATCCAAGTTTTCCTCACCAGGGATACCGAAGATATATTCTACGCCTTCATTTTCAAGTGCCTTTACAAAGATGTCCGATGCTTTCATTTATAGACCTTGGTATGGGATTTGTTATATTGTATCGGGCATCTGTGTAGCGCATGTGTAAACAAATCTACATACGCTTTATGTACGGCTACTACAATAAAAAATGAGATTATGATTCTTCGACATCTGCCAAGGTCAAAGCAAAAAGAACATTGACCCCGTGTGAGAGCAATACCTTTTGCGCTTCTTGCAGTGTGATGCCTGTGGTGATGATGTCATCGACCAATATGACATCTATGTTTGGCTTTCCCGTATAGACAAATGCTCTTGGGTTTTCTAAACGAAACTGTAAACTTTTACCCGAATAATTTACCCTGTTTTTCGCCATCAGTACACTGTGTTGGGGTAGTGATACCTTTGTTTTCATTGCTCGTGTCAAAAGTGCCACATGCGCATAACCACTTTTGACATACTCATCTATGCCTACGATATAGACATCTCTGTCATCAGACTCAACAAACTCTTCTATAAATGGCTTCATCGTCATTTTCGCTAATGCTTTGTAAATACGGTAGCCTTCTGGTTTATGTTTTGTGTGAAGCAGTGTTTCAAGACTAGCGTACTTGAAAAAACTAATGACATCCAGAGTCCCTACTTTTCGTGTGCCTATGGTAGGTACAAACAGTTGCTCCCTACACGTTTTACAAATAATACTCAGGCTTAATTTTGAGCAGGAAAAACAACGCATAGTTTATATGATCTGATCGAGTACTTCAACTGCGCCTAGAGGAAGTCCTATTTGCGCACCAAAGCTCTCTCTTGGATTAATACGTATTAGCGGGACATTAAACCTTTTAGCTATGTATTCAGAGGTATTTCTCACCGTTGCTACACTTGTACCTGCTCCTATTTCTACGATGGCAAGTTTTGCATTTTTAGATTCAATGGTATCTAGCCAACTGTTCATTTTTTCTCTTTGTACTTTAGTTCGTGCGTACTCCCAACCAAAATCTCCAAACATCAAAATATTTGGTCTTGCCATGGCACCACAGATAGGACAAGTAGGTAAAGGGGCTCTTGCTTTAAAACCCTCTTCTATTTGTATATAAGTCTCATTTCCACTCCAAAGCATACCTTGGCAATTGTCGATGCATTGCAGATGATGAATAGAGCCATGACACTCCATCATATCTCCTTCACCAAAACCAGATTTTTGAAATTGGCCATCAACATTGGAAGTAAAAACATACGCACCATGACTTTTTGTATGAGAAAGTTCCAAAAGCTTTTTAAATCCTTTATGAGGAATTGTATCACGATAAAGGTGAAGTCTATGACCATAAAATGCCCATGCCAAGTGTGGATCAGATGTGAACCATTCAGGATTTGCCATTTCTTCAAAGTGAAGTCCTAACTCTTTGGCTTTTGGATAGGCATTCCAGAATCCCTCTACTCCTCTGAAGTCAGGCAATCCGCTATCTACTCCCATCCCTGCTCCTGCAGTGATGAAAATGGCATCGGCATCTTTCAATAATTGTTTGGCTCTTTGTAAATATTCTGTGATGTTCATAAAAGGATTATAACACAGTATAATATACTGCCACTAAACATTCAGACAGAAATTCAGAAAGGTTATATTCCTAAAACATAACATGATGTATGGATTCTCTACCATGACATTTAGTAAAAGTACCCGTACGATCTAGCTTATTTTAGTTATTGCGGGTATTCATTCTCTGGTTTTGATGTAAAAGAAACTCTTCTTTACTGATACTTCCATCATCATCTGTATCTATCTCTTCAAAACTTGAAGGATTCCGCGTATTTTTTCTTGCTTGAGGACAATTTCCCACACATTTAGCTTACTTTTTCATGTGTTGTGCTTGATGCACACTAAACTCTTCTTGATTAACTATGCCATCGTTATTTTTATCCATGGTTGCAAACTGAGGTGCATGACCCGCATTTCTTAACATTTTTCCTTCTTTAGCCAATTTATTCATGCGAATTGTACGTGCTTGATCTAATTCTTTTTCTGTGATAGCACCATCATTGTTTAAATCAAACATACTAAAAGTAGGCTGCTTTCTAACACCTTTATTCCGAACGCATTTAGTGTTGTCTTTTCTTTTAAGAGGCTTATACTTTTGTCTTTCCATTGGAGACATATTTTGCATACGTTTTTGCATCTCTTGTTGGAACATAGGACGGTCTTCAACGGGTACGTGACCTCGCATCTTCATCATCTCTTCTGTACTCATAGTAGAAAAGTCCGTAGCAAATGCCACTGCTACCAACAGTGGTAATATCATTACTTTTTTCATCATTCATCCTCCATTTTTAATTTATCATATACTCATGTATATACTATCTATTATACTCCAAAAACATTGCTTTGACAACACTCCTGAAAGATGTTTCTTTGTCCATCAAAACATAAAAGAAAAAACATCCCTATCTTTGTGATATTTGTACAAATGCTGCACTCATATAGCCTACCACCTGTGTTTCATCTCCACTGGCATCTGCGCTTGTGCGATAGTCAAGCAGTATAGATTTTAAACCATTTTTTTTCGCCGTCATTAATATCGCTTCCACACCTATCTTTCCACAGGCTTCACACCCTTGATGTAACTCAGTTGTACTTAGATTCTTTACTGCATCTAAGCAGATACTGTCAAGTCTGTTGGCTTTTTTACTATCATAATAATGGCTAAGATCCGTACTGATGACAACGGCAGTCTCTATGTCCTCAAGAAGATACCCAATGATCTTTGCAAGATTTTCAGCTGATTCATCACCATAGACCAGCTCCACCACTGCAACTTCAGGCATATAGGTTTTCACAAAAGGTATCTGCACTTCTGTGCTATGCTCATGATGTGCCTCAGGAATGAAGTCCAGATCAAATCTCTCTTTTAGATCTGCTACAAGTGCCTTATCGATAGTCAGTGCGCCCAGTGGTGTGTGGTACGTATCGAATTCACCGATACTTGTACCCTTCAAATACACACGATGGCTGGGACCTATGATCACCACACGTTTGACATTTGAATTTGATAAAAGTCTTAATGCGATGTTTGCTGTAAAACCACTATACATAACCCCTGCATGTGGCACGATGACTGCTCTTGGTTTGAGATCTAAAACACCCTCCTTGTCTTTAAGCTCTCTGTCAAGTATATGATTATACTCTGCCAACATTGACGCAATCTCATGAGGACTGGATGGATAAAACTGTCCTTCAACCGCTGCTTCTCTGATGCTCATGACCACACTCCTTCTATGCCTCTATGGCACTTAGGGCAGTGCCCATCTTCTAACCTGTTGACTGTTACATCATACCCTGTGCGGTCTATCAGCAACTCGCCACAATCTGGACAATGTGTATCTGCATGCACAGGTAC
>JGI10211J34971_10000898_pt1 | contig 24796 bp, 46 predicted proteins | sample Etolagsediment_FD_34971 | JGI IMG/M metagenome (IMG submission 34971)
GAGAATTTTGACCCTCGCCTGGTGCAAACAGCCATTCAAGTCCCGAAGCTCTCCGAGTGGAGCTGCATTGCGTATGACGTGAGCTATAGGCCCATGAAAGGCCGCCATCCGAATTGGTTCCACCGTCAAATGTTCTGGCTGCTGCTCGGTGTCCGCTGGGTTAAAGACGAGGATAGTGAGTAATGAAAGAAATTACGGATGAAGAATACGAACTGTTCATGAAACTGTTGCATGTCTGGAAGCACACCAGCCCCGAAAAAACAGGAGCGTTCTTCATCTGCGGTGAAGCAGGTGAACGAGACGGAATGGGCTTGCCTGAACACATTCTCGTTTGCCCTGCTTACGGTTCAGATGGCATGGCAATGTATACAATGAGTAAACCTTACAGCGCTCCGGAGTGGTGATGAGCGAATATCTACCAGACAACTGGGTCGTACTGAAGATCAACCACGAAGGCAAGACACTATACAAAGTGCTTGCTGGCTGGAGTGGTGGATATCTTGATGGCGATTCATGGCGAATGAACAGCGGCATTACTCGTATAGAAGACCACGAAACGTATTACAGTTTTTATGGTTACAGCGGAAGTGTTTACAAAGTTTGGGTAGATCGTTATGGTCTACGAATGAACAATGCCGGTGTGTATAATCAACTCAAAGAACGCTTCGGTGATGCAGTTGAACTGATGCCAGAAAATACGAATTGGATGAATGTAGAATGGTAACTTACAGTACTAACTGGATGGGACCTATTTCAACAAATTGGTATAAGGAGCGAGGGCTTCTTCGCACAGTTAGTCGCAAGATTATTGAAGAAGGTGATGTGTCAGAGATAGTAGGATACGAAGTTACTACTCAATATTCCGGTGGTCGTATTGACATTTACGGCGTACCTGATGAACACTATCCTCTAGAATACGGTCTACCAGTGATGCACGGTGAAGACTGGAATGCCCTCAGTGATTGGTTAGATGAGTTTAAATCGGAAGAACAAGTGCCGTACGATGAACTGATTACGCTATTTGAAAAAGACTACGGCAAAAAGATTAGGTGGGCAGATGACATTACCAATTGAGAGAACACAAGCAGTATTACGAGTGGAACGATTTTTGCTGGATCTGCGTGATCCCAAGAAATATCCTCGTGTGCCCAAAGCAGTGCGCGAAGAAGCAAGTCGCTTGTTGAGGCACTATCCCTCACAATACCATATGAAGTACATTGACGAAAGTTTTGAGCCGCTGGAGATATAGCTATGGATGCTTATGAAAAAATAGAAGAAATCATAGCAAAAGAATACGGTAGTAGCACAACTACAAGAAAAGCTATCGGGGATTTCATGCTTTCTGATACGGAAGCAGTAAATGTTAAATCAAATAATATCCATAAAAACAACTATAGCCCTAATATTATGTCTGCCGACAAAGCCTGGAAATGGCTTAGTAAAGGAAACTCTTTATATTTTATTTTTGTAGATTATATTCTGGAAAACGGAAAAGTATCTATAAAAGAAAAAACAGATCTAATTCCTATTGAACACATAAGCTGGGACTGTCTAAATATTAGATGCCAAGGGAGAGGCGTTATCCAAAGAACAAAATCTTTAATAGTAGACAGTACCCAGACCTTGGAAGATTGGAAGATTGGACTAAGTAAAGAGTACTCTACCTATGTAGCTAAGGAAAGACAAAAGTTAGCAGAGCTAGAAAGAACATACTGCATCTAAAAACTAATTGAGACATTTGAAAAGAAGTTTTTAAAGAGAAAAATACGGTGGGCAGAATGATTTGTAAAACCTGTGGTGAAGATATGTCTGGAGACGGCTACACTATGCCGTATCACTGCAGCAATAGATCTGAAGACGAGTGGTTGTATTCCGAACCCGATAGCGGACCTTGGTACTGCGAGGAGGGCGAAGAAGAATGATTGTTATTCTTGGAGAATATGAAGGCGATGGTCGAGAAGCTGACTACGTTAAGATCGATCCCTGGGATACTTGGAGTATGTACACTTCTCTAGGTCTTATCGCACTGCCGATGCTAAAGCAGCTTCGTAAGGAAAAGCATGGCAGTCCGTATGTTGATCTTGAAGATGTGCCCGAGGAGCTTCAGCTTCACGGAGTTCCACGGTACGAAGGAAGGCAGTACGATATGTTTCTGAGTGAAGAAGCAGAGAAGTTGAAAGACAAATATCTGCACGCTCGCTGGGACTGGGTGATGGACGAAATGATCTTTGCCTTTGAAAGTATTGTAGGCGATAACGAAGATTGGGAGTCAAAGTATTCTTCTGGAGAGTGGGACGTCTATTTTGAGGAAATCCCAGGCAGCGACTGTTCTGAAATGAAATATGGCCCCAATCATACTTTCAAGGTTGATGAAAAAGGACTAATGACAGAAGGCACTCGAATTCAAAACGGCTTTCGTTTGTTTGGCAAATACTACCAGAATTTGTGGGATTAATTATGAGTAAAATGTTTGAGCTAGGCGTTCTGCTTGGACGCATCGAAGAAAAGCTAGAGCGAATTGAGGAAAGTATGTGGGGGCATGTAAAGAAGAGGCAGGAGAAAAATGAAACTAATAAAGATGATTAATCCCCCGGACGGCCATCGCTTTGGGTTTCCCCAAGGAGATTCCAGAGGAGGTAGAAGACGTAGATATGTGGTTAATCTTTAACGGATACCCGAACACCGAAGTAATCAAGTGGGCAAAACAATTTAGTCATGTGCCCTGCAGGTACTGGTATGCAGAGGTAGAAGAATGACAGACCAACAAATTTTATCTTTTCTTCAGAGCTATGCGCGCTGGCTGGGCCGTCCCTGGACAACCATTGCGAAGCGGTTTGAACAATTAATGCTTGAGACAACGGATGGCTAAAGTAAAAATTCCAGAGCAAGATATGCTCAAAGAGCTTCTTATTGACTGGGCCTTCGACAAAAAGAAAGAAGGTACTCCTTTCAAGAAAACGCAAGAACAAATCAAGTGTGAGCCAACGGACTGGTCTCATTTTCGTAAAGGTAAACATAACTTTCCTTTGGAGCGACTTATTGATATGCTTCGGCGAACGGGAGAGTACGAAGTCGAAATTCTAGTGAGGAAAAAAGATGAAACATTGTAAGTTTTGGTCCTTTCACCAGTGTAAGTTTTTGCCCTACGAAGAATGGATTCGGGAAACCTGGTAGTGGAAAAAATTAAAAACGAAAAGACGGGCGAAAACTTTTCAGTAGAAGAGGTTCGTCGGTCTGCCCGCATTCAGAAGAGTGCAACTCCGAAAGGAGATCTTTCTTGGTACATTAAATGGGCCTCAAGTATTTTTACACTTGCAGCCGTTACTATTCGATCCTCGGGGATTCCTGAGCTTATTTGGGCCGATATGCTTCTTAGCTGGGTTGGAGTCTTAGGCTGGTTTGTAGTGGGTTTTTTATGGAAAGACAGAGCAATTCTACTTCTCAACGGGGTTTTAGCAGTTCTTTTGTTTAGTGGGCTTCTTCGTTATTATTTTGCAGATGAAGACACGCCTCAGCAGGGAGCAAGATTTGAATACTTGGTGGTATGTAAAGAAGTGGCAGGAGGAACGAAATGCATCAATTCATGAATTGGATCGACGAAAGTGTGGTACTACCAATTCTAATAAGTGTCTTCGTGATGTGCATACTGATGGGAATTGTGTACAGCGAAGGCAGACAACAGGGTCGCATTGATGTCTCGGCGGGGCAGTGGCAGTGCGAAAAATTTGTAGACATTCGAGATATTTACTGGGAGTGCAATAAAAATGAAAATTAATTTTCGATATACCACAGACTATGATAACGAAGAGACTCTTGATAGTCTTGAGATGGAACTAAATATCAAAGACAAAAGCTATTGGGAAATTCAGGAATACTTCAATACCTTTATAGCAGCTCTTGGTATTCAGAACCCGGAAGAAACTCTACTAAAGCTCGAAGATGAACATGTCTCTCAAAACGCTTTCGTAAACGCACGGTATCCCGATGATTAAGGTAGATCTGAGTATTGGTCAGGCCCATAAGTTGCTTCTCGATATTCTGCGGGAAGAAAAACAAAAGCTAATCTATGCTGCAAAACACGAGGATAAAGACGCTACTGAACTTCTTAGCGCAATCAATCTCGTAATGAAATACTACGGAGAGTGGTAATGAAACGGGCAAATATCTTTTACTGCGACGAGGAGCTTTGTGTTCGTCTAGAAAAAGACGGAAAAACTTTCGGGTATCTTCGTATGTTCGACCATAACTACGAGTATGCTCAAGACGCTTGTATTAACTGGGAAGACGGCATTCTCACAGAAGACAATCCTCATATTCAGAAAACGCTATCATGATCTGCGAAGATACGATAGACGCGATTGATGAAGCTCTCGAGAACCTCTTCGCCGAAAAAGCAAACTGTTGCGTAACAAACGCACCATTCCTATGCAAAGTAGTATATCTACAGCATCGAAGAAACGAGATTCGGCTGAAAGATAAGGAATACCAAGCACTACCAGAAAAATAATTGTTGACTTTTTGTCTAAGTGTCCGTATAATATACGCATAACTGAGAGAAGCCATATGGACCCTTTAGAGCTAGAAGATTTTATTATCTCAAGAGGATTATTAACCATTGAAGAAGTACAAAGAGAGTACAAAGCCCTCACTTACGGACACAAGCGGCTTGACCGAAGGGCCGTATGTTGCGCCTACGCCCGCCTCGGACATCAAGATGGTGAACTCTCTCGGTACACCGTTGACGACGGGAGTGAAGTATGACGAGGAAAAGCCTCGTATGCATCTTCTTCCGCCAAAAGCAACGCTGGAAGTAGCAAAGGTACTTACCTTTGGCGCGCAGAAGTACGATGAAGAAAACTGGAGAAAGCTAGAGAATCTTCAGAATCGCTACACTTCGGGTGCGCTCAGGCATATCTTTGCTCATATGGACGGAGAGAAGCTAGACCCCGAGAGCGGTATTTCTCACTTAGCACACGCTCTTTGTTGCCTTCTTTTTAAACTAGAGATTGAGTTAGAAGAATGAGTTACTTTCAAATATACACGCTTCCTCGGTTAATCGAACTTACAGTGCTTACTGCATTAGTTTTGTGAAAGTTCACATTTTAGGAAACGGGCCTTCAGTAGGACACTTTGACTACTCACCGGGAATACGAATCGGCTGTAACTTTCCTCGCAAGGAACACGCAGTCAATCTTATTTCTGTTACAGATTATCCCGTGTTTCGTCAAGGAGTAAAAGAAGAACGCTTTTATGCTCCACTGATTCTAAGTAGTCGTGTAACTACAAAGATAAGACGCCCTCGAGGAAACGTCGAAGCCGTTGTACCTCATGTACAGTTTCGAGAGTTTCATCCCAGTTGGGGTATCAATGCGGGGCAACAAGCGGTTATTTATGCTAGAGACTTTGCTACGGAGTACCATCTTTGGGGCATTGATTCGTTCTGGCGAAATATGTTAAATTCCTATACAGACAACTACATAGAAAAGAATTGTGAGCAAATGATAAAGTCTGGAATACACATAGTCTGGCGAAAATACTGGCTATATCTATTTGAGACAATCTCTGCAAAATTCTATGTTCACACATCAACGGAAGTGCTAGAATGGTAAGACTAATCAGTTACTCGCAACCTGCGAAAGAGTTTACGGAGAAAAACCCGGAGCTGAAGACCGTGCAAGATTTGATTGCACACGCCGCACGAGTGAGCAATCCCGCAAATCAAAATAATGTAGATACTTCCGAGCGATTGCTAAAGTATCTTATTAAACACGCACACTGGTCCCCTTTCGAGATGGCTTCCGCCTGTATGGAGATCACTACAACTCGAGATATTGCTCGACAGATTCTGCGTCATCGCTCCTTCTCTTTTCAGGAGTTTAGTCAGCGATATGCAGATCCTCATCAATCTCTCTCGTATGTAATGCGACAGCCGCGAATGCAAGACCCAAAGAATCGTCAAAACAGCATTGACGAATGCCCTTCCGATGTTCGTAAGTCGTGGGCAAGACACCAGATGGCAGTGCGAGAGGCAGCTCAAGAAGCATATGAATGGGCAACCACTAATGGTATCGCAAAGGAGCAAGCCCGGGCTGTACTTCCAGAAGGTTTAGTAGAAAGTCGAATTTATATGAATGGAACACTTCGTAGTTGGCTTCACTATGTTGACTTGCGAAGTGCTCACGGAACGCAAAAGGAACACCAAGAAATCGCACAGAAGTGCGGACACATTTTAGTTTCAATCCTACCGATGATGGAGAGTTTTATCAATGGCTAAGAAGGGGAAAGTTTTAAAAGCGGTAAAGAATACTCTGGGTCGTAGTGAGTCTTTTAAGAAAAAGACCTCTATCGGAGGCAAGGAGCGTTTCACAAAGTTTTCTTCTATGAACAAGCGGAAGAAAAATAACTATAAAGCCTATCGTGGTCAGGGTCGTTAAAAATAACACTTGACATTCTATTTCAATAGAGATATAATATATGCAGTCAGTATGGCTGCGCTTTCCAAGCCCTAGCAGCCGCTGGGGCTTTTTTTATATTCGAGGGGGCAAGCTAAAGAGAAGATAATGTTATTTGAAATTTTATTAGATGAAATCCATGAAAAAGCCGGAGGCGATTACGAAAAACTGCAAGAGCTCATTCAAGACGAGCTAGGTTGGCCTCCTACTAGAGTTGCAAACTATCTTAGTCGCTATTTTGCTACAGGCATTTTCCATTTTACGTCTGGGGGGCTATAAGCCCCTCGCTTTTCCTAGGAGGAAGCATGAATTTAGAAAGACTACAAAAACAACTTGAAATTGATGAAGGCAAGAAACTAGACGTTTATCTCGACCATCTTGGCTACCCAACCGTAGGTATTGGGCACCTCATCGTAGATAGTGACCCAGCAGAGATCTCCTGTCTCAAGGTCGGGGATAAAATTACAGAAGAACAATGCACGGAACTATTTCAGAAAGATGTTGCCATTGCGCTTGCAGACTGCAAAGTAATTTTTGAAGAGTGGGATTCTTATCCCGACACGGTTCAAGAAGTGCTAGTAAATATGCTATTCAATTTGGGGCGCCCTAGATTTCTTGGCTTCAAGAATATGATTGCTGCTATTTATGACAAAGACTGGGCAGAAGCCTCTCGACAGATGGCAGACAGCAAGTGGGCACGCCAAGTCGGGGCACGAGCTAGCCGCCTGATCTCGAGAATGGAAAACGTCTGATGTACCAGATTCTTATTCTCTTTCTTCTTGCTGGTGCTGGTTACGGATATTTTACCTGGAGCCAGGATCAGATCTCTGCTTTGCAAAGAAAAAATGCCTCTATGCAGGCTGAAATGGCGGGGCTAAGAGATACAATGGAAGACTTGCAAGAACACGCGGAAGCTCAGAATGAAAGAATTGCTGGAATGACTCAGGCTCAACAAGAAAAAGAGCAAGAGATCCAGCGTTATCTTTCTATCTTTGCTCGCCACGATCTCAACAAACTGGCGGCAGCGAAGCCCGGACTTATCGAAACACGAGTCAACAAAGGTACTCGTGAAGTATTTGAGACTATTACAAATGAAACATCTAATACTCTTGAGCCTGCTAGTAGCTCTACCGGGGTGCAGCCTAATTCCGACAGTTAAGTGGGGAAAGGAAGAGCCGCCCGAACCAATTATTATTACAAAGATGGTGGAGCCGAAAGTGTTTCATCCACCTCTTCCGCGTCCAGTAAATCTTCAAAATCCTCAGTTCTACGTCGTGAGCCCTGCAAACTTTGAAGAATTTAAAGAGCGCATTGAAAAAGAAAATGCTGGAGTATTCTTTGCTCTCACTCCTGGTGACTATCAGATTCTCGCAACAAACTTGCAAGAACTGCGTCGTTACATTCTTCAGAGTAGAGAAGTTATTGTTTACTACAGAAATAGTGTTGGCGCCAAAGCTGACAAAAAAGAATCGCCAAAAGTTACGGACGAGTAAATGACCACTTTGACTTCACAATGCACGAAGATACATTTTACCGCTCTAGTGGGCAATAATATTACAGATATTACAGAAGATATTTATGTAATAAAACTAGAAGATATTGCTCCAGCAGTACATTTACGAAGTAGAGAAACTTTACCTGGTTTTGCAAAGCTAGAAGAAGCTGTTCTACAAAATATGTATCATCCAGTTGTACTTGTTGAAAATACTTGGGAGCATTACACAAATGCTATTGAAACGGTTCATAGAGGCATGCAAGAAGGTTATTACCCAAAACGCCGCTACCTTTGTTTGTTCGGAAATCAGCGACTTGCAATTGCGAACCGTAATGGCTATGACAGTATCTCCGCAGTCTGTCTCAAAGACATGAATCGTGCAATTGTAATTGGAAAGTACAATGAAGGTATTCGTTAATTCAGAAATGATGAATGACCGCTTTGGTCATCGTAAGTTGGCACTCGAAAAAGTTCTGTACGGTCTGAAGCGGCATACTTCGATTGAAGTCAAAGTAGAAGATAACTATAGAGGCTCCGAGCTACACTTGTCCTGGGGACATAAAGGCGGGGCCAACAATCTTGTTCTCGAAAGCGGGTTTATTAATAACTATGAAGTATCATCTTACAGTGGATCACGTAACTATTTCACCTCCACAGTCTGGAGAGGAAACTGCAATCACGGTGAGTGGAATTTTGGAGACAGACCCGACGACCGCGTACATCGACATGGTATCGTTTTGTACCCATGGAAACGGATGGAGGAAAGGGCACTTGTCTTCCACCAGTGCTCAGGAGATAAAGCAGTCGCTGCTGCACCAGGCGGCTACCCGTCGTTTATGCGAGGGCTCGTGAACGAAGCAGCAAGATCATTCAAAGAAGTAATGGTTCGACCTCATCCACAGCAGCCTGAAAGAGCGGGACGTAAAAAAATTCTAAAAGGCTCACTAAGAGAAGCTCTCGAGTGGGCCGATGTAGGTATTTCTTTCTCGAGCACTGCTGCAATTGATTGTGTTCTCAACGGAGTTCCTGCAGTGACATTTGGTAGTTTTTCAATGGCCTGGGACATAACCTCCCACAGTTTGGATAAGGTTATTCGGCCTGATAGACAACAGTGGTTAAGTAACCTTATGTATGCACAATGGACACAATCAGAACTTGAATCAGGAGAATTCTGGGAACAAGTTCGAGAGGGTTATCGCCCTTAGAGAAATATATTGTCTGAACAAAATAATACAGCTCAGCCTCCGTACCATCCTGCGGACACAAATGGTGACGGTAAAGTAGACAATGAAGAAAGAAAAATGTACTTGGAATTCAAGCGCAAAGAACTAGAAGATGTCGATGCAATGAGGGACGCTCAACGTAAGATGACCTGGTTTGCTCTGTTTGGTCTGCTCTTGTATCCTTTCGCAGTTGTACTTGCAGACTGGGTCGGCCTTGACCAAGCATCAAAAATTCTAGGTGATATGGCTGCTACATACTTTGTTTCTGTTGCTGCTATCGTTGCAGCTTTCTTTGGCGGTCAAGCATACTCGTCAAGTAAAAAATAATTCTTGACAATATTCTGCCATAGGCGTATAATATGAAAATACAATTGAAGAAAAAGCCTAGCCCGTATGATTGGCAGCCTTTCTTTGCTTGGCGTCCTATTGTTTTTGAAACTAGGGACGCCAAGTATTTTATCTGGCTACGAAAAGCGGAACGTAGGAAAAAACTAAAAACCCCTGGATACGAGTATCGTATATGAATTTATTTTACCTCGACGAAGACCTCGATACTTGCGCAGAATATCATGTAGACAAGCACATTGTCAAGATGCCTCTCGAAGCGGCACAATTGTTGTGTACTGCAATTTGGGTAGATGAAGTGCTTGGCTTTGTTCCTCGTTCTCTTGAAAAATACGAACGCAAAGCGTTAGACGAAGCAAAGGGCAAAATCAAGCATCTACCGCTAGAAGAACGTCCTCTTACCCCCTATCTGCCAATGATGTACAACCATCCCTGCACGATTTGGGTACGCTCTTCTCTTGATAACTTTGAATGGACTCACTGCTATGCAAATGCACTCAATGACGAATACTATTATCGCTATGGCAAGCAGCACAAGTCTGTGGTTGAAGTTATTAACCGACTACCAGAACCAAAAAATATGCCTCGCAAAGGTTTTACAACATTCGGCCTTGCAATGCCGGATGAATTGAAAGACTACGATAATCCAATAGAGAGCTATCGTAGATACTATATGCTCGACAAAGCAACGTTTGCAAAATGGTCTCATCGAGAAAAGCCTTTCTGGTGGGACGAAAGTATGGCTTCTTATGACTTCCGAATCACGGGGCGATAATGGCTAGAAAAGTACAGAAAAAAGACTACGAAAAACTTACTGACGCAAACATTATTAAGGTTATCGAGCTTCTTAGCGCAGAAAAACCAATTACGAAAAAAGACGCGTGTGATATATTAAATATCGCATATAATACTACTCGTCTCAATAAAATTATTGAGGAGTTTCAAGAGCGGCGTGAATATACAAAGCGGCGCAAGGATCAAAATCGAGGGAAAGCTGCAAGTGATGCAGAGATTTCTACAATTATTGAAGACTACCTGGACGGAGACAGCATTCAGGACATTGCAAAGCGACTATATCGTTCCCCCACGTTCGTAAAAGCGGTGGTAGAGCGTCTCGGTATTCCTCAGCGCCCGAAAGGCGAAGAGAAAGCTGAAATTGCATTTCTTCCTGACGAGTGTGTAGCCGAAGAATTTGAAGCAAATGAAATTGTTTGGTCGGCTGTTTACCACTCTCCAGCTCTGGTAATTCATGAGATTCCCAGTAATTCTTATACAAACTATGAAGAAAAGTACGGCTGTAAGTGCTATCAAATCTACATTATGGAAAATGTGGACCAAAAATCGCCATGGTTCAACGTGGAAAAGGGTGGATTCTATGCAGCTTCTGCTGCGTATGACTTGGGTAAGCTGAGCCATCTTACTCGGTATGGTGCGAGAATAGCGGCGTGATAGAGTTTTTATTTTATTATGGTATTTTTGCTGTTTGTACTGGAGTTGCGACCATATTCAATGTATGGATGCCTATGCGAAAAGTGTTTAAAGGAGTAGTACCTACTGCTACAGAAGATTTAAATTCTTTTTCTTTAATTATAACTTGGTTTATAGTAGGCATTATTTTTGCTCCATACTTATTCTGGCAAACTCTTTTTGGGCCTACTGAAAGTTTTACCGAAAGTATTTTCAGGGCTCTTTTCTCAGGAAAGAAAAAATAATGTCTTTCCTACACTCTGTAAACTACCAGCCTTTGGTTAATGCCTTAATAAAACTAGGCAAACAGTTAAACAAGCCTGCCTACAGATTCTTAAAGGGAGAATTAATAGCTCTTGGCTTGGAAAAAATCACTGAAGGTAGGTTAAAGTATCTTGACGAAGAAGGCTTTGATAGCTTAGATATTGTTACTGGTGATAAATACGAATTAAAATCTGTAGCAAATATGTTTTCTGCAAAAGGAACAGTGTCTGGACGCGTTTCTATAGCAAATACTAATAAGTCATCTTTGAGTAAAACTTTTGACTATTTACTTTGTATACAATCTGACCCAAAAAAGTTCGCAATTGCTAGGCTTTCGTGGGAAGATTGTGAGGATAATATAATACAAGTGAGTGGACAATTTAATTTAGCTAAAGGTATAGAAGTAAAAGATTGGATTTGCAAAAATTCAACAAACTATACAGAGCTGCCAGAAGAAACTTTAGATGTAAGAAAATTACTACAGACTATTCTCTGAAGCAAAGAAAAAATAATTCTTGACGGCGCAGGTGATTTCCCTTATAATATACACATGAATATTTCTAATGAAGTAAAAAATGCTATATGCCAATTTCCTTGGTCCTCTAAGACAATAAGGTTAAAAGGTAAAAATATTTTATCTTGTGATTTTTTACTAAAGACTTTAGAGCTGGAGAGCCTAGATAAAGTAGCTAAATACTATCAAGTAACACGTCCCACAGTGTATAATAATGTAAAAAAGTACCTCCCAGAGCTACTATCTAGCAGCGGAGGAGAATTTTATGCTAGAGTACTTGGTACTTTAAAGTATAAAAAATGTTATAAGTGTCAAGAAGTCAAGCCAGAAAAAGAAATGAACACTAGGAAAGGAAAAGCAGATTATCTCTGCAAGTCTTGTTCCAAGGACTACCGCCAAACAGAACATTATAAATCTTTAAACCGTGCGGCACAAAGCAAGAGAAGAGCAGCAAAGCTAGATAGGGCTATTTTTAGTCCCCAAGAAACAAAAATAAAAGAATTTTATCAGAACTGCCCGCTAGGATACCATGTGGACCACATAATTCCTTTGCAAGGAAAGTTAGTCAGCGGACTACACGTTCTCAGTAATCTACAATATTTACCTGCGGCAGAAAACATTAGAAAAGCAAATAAATATAAGATAGAGTAAATATTTTTCTTGCCTTTTTTCTCTTTTATGCGTATAATATATCCATAAAATAAAGGAGGGCTAGAAAATCGGAGATAGATTCTACCAACAACAACTAAAGGCTCGCGGCACAGCGCCGGGAGCACCAACAACCCGCAGGAGTAGAAAATTGAGCTGGGACGACCACAAAAAAGCACAAGCAATCGAAATGTATGAAGCAGCAAATCCCACCCCCGAGACGTCGGTGGAGATTGTCAAATCCATTGCAGAAGATCTGGGCGAAACCGCAAATGGTACCCGTATGATTTTGCAAAAAGCTGGAGTATATGTTAAGAAGGCCGCACCTGCGGGGGGTGCCACAAAAGCCGCATCCAGTGGTGGTGGTACTCGTGTCAGCAAAGAAGCTGCTCAAGAGGCGCTACGAGCTGCTCTTTCTGATGCTGGACAAGAAGTGGACGAAGACATTGTTAGCAAGCTAACCGGGAAAGCTGCAATGTACTTCTCCACTGTCCTTACTGCATTGAATTCAGCAGGTTAAATACCGAATTCAGGTTTGTTAAAGTTGTTACCCTCAAAATCAACTAAGTCTTCAAAGGCACCGTCAAGACTTTAACTTAATCGGGCCTCGTAGTTTAATCAGCTACGTTACTGAATGATAATTCCTGGGTTAGTCACCAGGTCGGTAAGATGACAACTTGCTGTGCGGGGCTCGGGCCGAGGTTTCCTCGGTCCGGGCTTTCGCTTATCTCCTAAAAGTCAGCTAAGTAAAAGAGGTTTTACTGCCCTGCTGTTAGGAGTCAGAAATGACTAAAAATGAACTAAGGAAAAAGATTGAAACTTGTGGTGACGCTATTATTACCTATCGCAGTCCGAACTCCAATAAAGTAAAGTACAATGTCTGCACACTAGATTTTAATAACGACTACATTCAATCAAAAAATAACCGATCTCAGGAAACTGATGATACACTTCTGATGTTTTGTTGGGATACGGATTCCTACCGGCTGATGAAGCCAGAAAAGGTTACAAGTGTGGTTCCTCTTAGCTCTATTCTACAGAACGGAGACTAAGATGGAATTATACGAAGCTCCTGAAGTCTATGAGAGAGTTATTTGGGAGGATGATGTAAAGCACAATCAAATTCGTTTGGTTGTAAATACTTTTCGAGGAGTAGAATACCTACATCTTCGTAAGTATTATCTAGATTTTGAAGAAGAGTGGCGTCCCAGCGGGGACGGAATCGCGTTTCCTCTAGAAGTAGAAAATACACGAGAACTCTTCACAGGACTAGCAGAAATCATTTCTCTTGCCGAGTCGCGAGAAGTCATTGAAGAATTATTTGGAGATTTAATTCAAGGTCTCTATAAATAGTTCTTGACTTCGCACCTTATCTTCGATATAATATCTTTTCAAAATCGAAGGAGTAGGTATGCACTCGTTTCTTTCATACGCCGCACGAAAATACTACGAAGGCGATCCAATTTTATCGGATGCCGAGTTCGATTCGTTAGCCGAGCAATTCGGTTACGAAGAAGTCGGTTACTCAACTCAAGACGGGGTTGAGCACGCCTTCCGTATGTATTCCCTCCAGAAAGTATACGACGGAATAGACCTTATACCATTTGACGGTATCGAGACTCCAAAACTCGACGGTGCCGCAATTGCACTCACCTATATTAATGGTACTCTGCGGTTAGCACTTACTCGCGGTGATGGCAAGCGTGGACAAGATATAACACATCTTGTTCCGCACCTAATGGTTCCAGAAATTATCGAGACGAATAAGCCAATTCTTCAGATTACTGGAGAAGTAGTGGCTCCGAAAGAAATACCGAATGCGAGAAATTACGCAGCAGGTGCTCTGAACCTCAAGAGTCTCGATGAATTCTATTCCCGGAACGTAGATTTTGTCGCTTATGGGGTCTCTCCTTGTATCTTTGATACTTGGCTGGGAGACATGAGCGCACTCCACTCCTTCGGTTTTGAAACTGTTATTAGCGCAGAGTGCGATAACTACCCACAGGACGGGGTAGTTGTTCGCGTAAATGATAACGAAAAGTTTTCTCAGATGGGATATACTTCTCATCATCCCCGAGGAGCTTTCGCAGTCAAGACCCGACAAGAGGGAGTAGTTACTACTCTCGAAGATGTGGTCTGGCAAGTAGGTAAGTCTGGTGTAGTTAGTCCTGTAGGGCTGCTAGCTCCAGTAAAAATCGGAGACGCAACCGTCTCAAGGGCTACACTACACAATATGCGCTACATTCGAGAGCTAAATCTCGAGATTGGATGTCAAATAGAAGTCATTCGCTCTGGGGAAATTATTCCTCGAGTAGTGAGACGGGTTGATTGACGGTATGGGTTTTTTCACCAATAATTATTTGGCTTAGTGTATTTTTTCTTTTAGAACTCGTTGGACTTGTTCCGACGCTTGTACTCACGGCGGGGTGTATTTTATATGGCTGGTGGGGTATATAATCAGACGTACTTTGATAATCACCCAGAAGAGAAAGATCAACCGGGCGTTCTATATGGAGTAATTTTAGTTAATAAGCGTACAATGAGACGTGAGTGCATCAAAGTAGGAATTGCAAAAGGCAAGAACTGGAAAGATGTTATTCGTCGTTCTCTTGGATTCAATAACTATGAGTTGCGAATCCAGCGTACTTATCACAACACTCTTTATGAAGTGTGGAAATTAGAGCAGCTTTTACACGCTCATTATGAAGAAGATCGACACACTCCAGAATTTAAGTTTGGAGGCCATACAGAGTGTTTCAAAATTGGCTCAAAAATACTCAAGGACATTCCAAAAAATAAATCTTGACAGCCGCCCCCATTTTCCGTATAATATATGTTCATTCAGTGAAAGGAGCGCCAAGCCCATGCAAGCCATCGTAGCCCCGACAAATTGTCCTAGCTGTGATAGCACCTTGGAATGGCGCAACGACGTACTTTACTGTGTGAATTCAGCTTGTTCCAGCAAGGTCCAAAAGTCCATCGAACATTTTGCTAAAACTCTTAAAATCAAAGGACTGGGACCCTCTACTATTGCTAAGCTCGAATTGACCGACATTGACGAAATTTACACGCTTTCTGAAGAAGAATTGAAAGCCGTACTAGGCTCTGAGAAAATCGCTGAAAAACTTTACGGCGAGATTCAAAATTCAAAATCTTCTTCACTTAACGTGTTACTCCCTGCTTTTAATATTCCTTTAATCGGGAATACCGCAGCAGAAAAACTTTCCCAGGTTGCAGAAAGTATTGGGGACCTAAATACAGAGGTCTGCAAGCAAGCTGGTCTAGGGCCAAAAGCGACTGAAAACCTTTTGACTTGGCTTCGTAAAGACTTTTATAGTTTTTATGACGGCTCTTTGCCCTTCGATTTTCGCTTTGCGAAGAAAGTAAAACCTAAAACTCGCGGAGTAGTGTGTATCTCTGGAAAGCTAACAAGTTATAAAACAAAAGCTATAGCCACAGAGGCACTTACAAATGCTGGTTTCGAGGTTAAGTCCACGATTACGAAGGACGTAACAATTCTTGTAAATGAAAGCGGAATCGAGTCTTCCAAAACCCAAAAAGCCAGAGAAACTGGCGTAACTATAGTAACTAATTTATCTGAATTTCTAGGAGATTTATAATGGCAGCACTTCCCAAGTGGACCGACGAGCGGACTGACGAACTGACCGCATTCGTGGGTGACGAGACCCCCGTGTCTCAAGCAACGGTCGCAGACGCGGCAGATCGGTTTGAAACCTCTGCACGTTCTGTGTCCAGCAAACTTCGTAAGATGGGCTTTGACGTTGAGCTTGCATCCGCCGCTGGTGGTTCCAAGTTCACGGAAGAGCAAGCAGCTAATCTGCGCCTCATCGTCGAAGAAAACAGCGGTGCCCTGACCTACGCAGAGATTGCTGAGCAACTCGGCCAAGGCTTCACCCCCAAGCAAGTGCAAGGTAAGATTCTTTCGATGGAACTGACCTCGCACGTGCGTCCGACTCCGAAGGTCGAGACGCCTCGCACCTATAGCGAAGACCAAGAAGTTCGCTTCGTTCAGCTTTGCAATGACGGTGCTTTCATCGAAGACCTGGCAGCAGAGTTTGACCGTCCGATTGCCTCTGTGCGTGGTAAGGCTCTGAGCCTCATGCGCGCTGGTCAAATCGATGCCATTCCGCGTCAGCGCGAAACGAAGGGCGGCGCTAAAGTCGATGCCTTCGAGCAGCTCGGTGATGTGTCCGGCATGACTGTTGAAGAGATCGCAGAAGCCCTCGGCAAGACGGCTCGCGGTGTCAAGACGATGCTTACGCGTCGTGGTGTTGCTGTCGCAGATTACGACGGCGCTGCACGGAAAGCAAAAGCCGCTGGCTAAACCAGTTTCTGGCTTTTTCTAAGTGGGAGCGGGGTTGCCTAGCAGGTGCCTCGCTCTCTTTATGTTGGGTGGAGTAGAATTTGAATATTGCATCTATTCTTCTCAAGAAGATACTCGAAGAGCGGGATGTTGATACGTGGGCGCGCATTCGCAAGCACTATCTTCCTGCTGAGTATCATGCTGTCTACAATTTTGTAGAAAAGCATATTGAGACGCAGAGCGACTTTCCCAACTTTGACGATATCCGTCTATCTGTAAGAAATGAAAGTGTACTGTCGAAGTTCTATGCCATTATGTCGGCAGAGAATGTAGACGTCGAGAATGAGCAACTACTAGAATATCTAAAGAACGAGTACACTCAGCAGGAAATCATGGATCAGCTAGAAGAGTATTTAGACTCTTCTGTTACCATGGCTACTGCACAAGAAAATGTAGATAAGATTCATCAAATTATTCTTCATGTTGAAGATCGTGTAGAGCTAAAAGATCCCGACCAGGATATGCGGCGCATCGAGCTATTCGACGACGAAGAAGACCTTGCTAGAATGTTCTCGCTTGGTCTCAATGATGAATTTGATGCACTCATTCAGTTTCATCCGCAAGACTATATTCTTGCGGGTGGTCGGCGCGGGGCTGGCAAATCGCTTACTTGTGCAAATATTGCTGTGAATGCTTATCAAAACAATAAGTCTTCTCTCTATTTCACAATCGAGATGCCGTCTCGCTCCATTTTACAGAGAATGTGTGCAATCGCCACGGGTGTGCCCGCGGGCGCGCTTCGTCGGCGCAATCTCAGCGTAGGTGAGTGGGAGCTAGTGGCAGAATGGTGGGCCGGTCGTTTTGACGGCGGAGAGGAAGCATTCGCACAGTATAAAAAGCATCGTAGCTTTGACCAGTTTCACACAGACCTCGTAAAGAGACATAATCTACATGAAAAGAAACAACTTGACGTAATCTATGATCCGTATATGAGTCTTGGAAAAATCCGTACAGAGCTAGACAAGAAAGTTGCGGCTCTGGAGCCGTCAGTAATTATCGTAGACTATATCAACCAGGTAAAGAGAGGTAACTCTCGTAACGGTCAGTATGATTGGACCGAGCAGATTGAGGTAAGTAAAGCCCTAAAAGCCCTCGCTCAGGAGTATGAAATTCCTGTTTTCTCGCCGTACCAGGTAGATATTACTGGTGAAGCGCGCTTTGCAAAGGGTATTCTTGACTCTGCGGATGCAGCCTTCTCTTTGGATGCTCACGCAAAGGACGATAAGTGCATTACCTTCAACTGCGTAAAGATGAGAGACAATGACGAAATTTCTTTTACTTCAAGAGTGGACTGGCAGAGTCTTCGTATTGGGCCAGAGTCCGCCCCTATACCAGGAGAGAAGGATCTGGACGAAGTACATGATATTTAATTCTTGACAAGGGTGCTATTTTCCCGTATAATATATGGAGATTTCAGTGGGAGACTATCATGCTTGTACACGCTTCTGTGAGCCATACCTACAGCGGACGTCGCAAAAAGAAAGTCGTATCAAAAAAGTTTACCAAACCTTTTCGAGAGTATCGCCCAAAGAGAGACTCACGCATCACACGCGAGTATGCGAGTCTACAAACAAACAATGGCGTTTGCGCTCGAAATACTATAATGGATAATTTGCATCTGGAGTCCGACGAAGTTCGTGCTCAGATTCTTGCAAAAAGCACAAGGCTCGCCCCCGCCTACAACAAGGGTGCAGTTCAGTATATTACCGACGAGAGCGATCCTCGCTTTCTTGGAAGAAAAGTATGAATGTTGAAGACTTACTAGTAAGCAAAAAGATTGATTTTCGCGTTTCTGGAAAAGACTTTCTTATTAAATGCTTGAACCCAGAACATGACGACAGCAACCCAAGTATGAGAGTCGATCAAGTCATGGGTATTTTTCAATGTATGTCTTGCGGCTTCAAAGGTAATTTGTTTTATTTAATGGGAGAGACTCCCGACAGAGTTCAGAGTGCTCGAGAAAAGATTCGTAGAAAAATTGAAGATGTAAGAGCAGAGAGTATCGGCCTAAGAATGCCAAATGATGCACAATATGTTGACGAAGACTTTCGTGTATCGGCAGAAGTTCTGAGAGAGTTTCGAGCGTTTAGGTCGCTGCAACCGGACTTTTCGGAGAGAGTAGTCTTTCCTATTTACGATATTAAGAATAAGATTACTTGCTTTGTAGGACGGCTAGAAATTGACTATGATCGTGGAAAGCCGAAATACAAAGTGAGTCCGAGCGGAAGCAAAGTACCGCTCTTTCCAATGCGAAAGCTACAGCCTGAAAAAGGTCGTGTAATGCTGGTAGAGGGCTTGTTTGACATGCTGAATCTATACCAACATGGTTTTCGCAATGTTCTGTGTAGTTTTGGCACAAATACGATTACAAAGGACAAATTGCAGCTATTAAAGATTGCAGGCGTCACGGGGCTGGACATTTGTTTCGACCCCGATGAAGCGGGACAATCTGCTGCGGAAAGTGTAAGAGAGCTAGCAGAAACGCTAGGCCTTTCAGTAAAAAATATCAATCTTCGGGACTGTGATCCTGGAGACTTACCGGCGCCTCGAGCGCAAAAACTCAAGGAGAAACTATATGGCTAAGGTCGCCCTGGTGGAAGCCAAACCTAGTCGTAATAATTATGCAAAACTATTTCAAGGTTCTTTTGATTTTGAACAATTTAGCCTGGCCTCTGACCCGAACCTAACAAAAGTCTTCAAAAAGGATATTGACATTGACATCAATATCGAAGACTTTGAGTGGGTCATTCTTGTGGGCTCCGAAACTCTCAAGCACTTCACGAAGAATAGCTCTATTACTGAGTATTCTGGTCGTGTGGTTGATGACAAGTTTTTGCCTGTTATTAATCCTGCAATGATTAAGTTCAAGCCCGAGGCAAAAAAGCCTTGGGAAGAATCTCGTGACAATATCATTGGATACATCACGGGGTCGAAGCAAGTCCATAAAATCTCTACGGATCAATTTTATGGTATTCAGGACAAAGAGACTGCTATGAAGTTTCTTCAAGCTGCGCTTGATGCTCCCGAGGACTTTATTGCACTAGACTCAGAAACGACGGGGCTATATCCTCGTAACGGGCACATGCTGGGCTTCTCTATGTCTTATGAGGATGACCACGGTGCTTATGTCTCTACTGAAGTCATTGACGAAGAAGTAGAAGAACTTATGCAGCGTATCTTTACGAAAAAGCAGGTTGTATTTCACAATGCGAAGTTTGACCTAGCTTTCTTCGAGTACCACTTCAATTTCGAGTTTCCTCGATTTGAAGATACCATGCTCATGCACTATATGCTGGATGAAAATCCCGGTACTCATGGTCTAAAGCAGCTTGCTCTGCGTTATACTAAGTATGGAGACTATGAGAAGCCGATGTATGAGTGGATGGATGAATATCGCCGCAAGAATCGAATTACCAAAGACGATTTTACCTGGGATATGATTCCTTTTGAGATTATGCAAACTTACGCTGCAATTGACGCTGCTGCAACATTTTTGCTTTATAAAAAGTTCAACAAGGCTCTTCGTAAGAACTCCAAGTTGAGCAAAGTTTATGACACTATTCTGATTCCTGGCTGTCGGTTTCTTACCGACATTCAAGACAATGGTGTGCCTTTCGATCCCGAGCGACTTGCTTTCGGTCGAGTAGAAATGCAAGCAGAAATTGACAAGGCAGTAAAAGGGCTTTCTGACTTTACAGAAATTGCGAAGCTGGAAGAGGACCAAGGAAAGCCTTTTAATCCGAATAGCACCCTTCAGCTACGAAAGTTGCTATTCGACTACATCGGCCTCGAGCCGACTGGAAAGATGACGGGAACGGGTGCTGATTCTACGGATGCAGAGGTGCTAGGACAACTGGCACTTCTACACCCTGTTCCTGCCCATATTCTGGAAGTTCGCAAGAATGGTAAAATCAAGAATACTTATCTTGATAAAATCATTCCTCAGCTGGACCGAGACAATCGACTTAGAACAAACTTTAACTTGCACGGCACCACGAGTGGACGACTCTCTTCGAGTGGAAAACTGAATATGCAGCAGCTACCTCGGGATAACCCCATCGTAAAAGGCTGTATTCGTGCAAAGGAAGGTCATCAGATTGTCGCAATGGACTTGACTACAGCCGAAGTATACGTTGCAGCAGCTCTAGCAGACGATCTTGAGTTACAAGATATTTTTCGCCAGGGAGGCAATTTCCACTCCTCTATCGCTCACCGAGTGTTTCGACTGGATTGTGAGATTGATCAAGTGGCAGAAAAATACACTCGAGAGCGTCAGGCTGCAAAAGCGGTAACATTTGGGATTAACTAACATAGTCCTCTTATACAGTAATGTATAAGTAATAAACCCGCTCAATTGCTGGAAACCTCAGCACATAATGGTGGTGGCAATCAGCAGCCAGAGTTAGCTGGGAGGCTTTCAAATGGTTCAGAGACTCACGATTCAACTAGACCAGTTGAAGTTCGGGATACCTCGGAAAAAGAGTACTTGCTTTTATATGTTAGTACTGTTATAATACCAGCATCAAAAATTTTTTGGCGATGGTACTATCCAAGGTATAAAAGGCGGGCATCTTATGGAGCTAACAGAAAAAAACTACTTTTTACTAAAAGAGCAAAAACTGACAAGAGCAAAAATCGCAGAAAAGTTTCAAATGCCAGAGTGGAAGCTAAAGAAGCAGATAGCAAAAAATGGGTGGGGCAAACCTAATCCTCGAATTTTAAACCCAACTGCTTTTTCTGAAAAAACAGAAGCATCTTTATACTGGGCAGGTTTTATAGCTGCGGATGGCTGTATAACGAAAGAAACAGAAACGCTTAAAATATGTTTGCATTATGATGACACAGGACATCTAGAAAAGTTTAAAAATTTTGTAGGATCCGAACATGCCATCAGCTCTAACATAGATAAATACTATAGAAGCGAAATCGGTTTTAAAAATAAAAAAATTACAGACGACTTAAAAAGTTATTTTAATATTACGCCTAGAAAGTCTTTAACATATCAAATGCCTTCTTTAGAAAAAGACCAAGTGAGACATTTTTTAAGAGGTTATTTTGATGGCGATGGCTGTATTTGTGAATCCTTTTCAAATAAAGCTAGTAAGACGGCTACTCTGTATACTACAGTAACAGGAAGCAATGAGTTTATAAAAAGGTTGAGCGCCCTACTGCTGGACTTGCTAGATATAGAAGGCTCAGTACAACTAAAGGATAAGGTCAGCGTAATTAAATACAATACGAAAAAGTCGATAGTTCTTTTAGACTTTTTATATCAAGATAGTTCTGTATATTTAGATAGAAAGTATGCTCTTTATTATAACATAGTAGTTAAAAAGCTGCGTAAGATGAAGGTATAGTCCACACCACAGCGAAAGCCGTGGGTAAGTGTATGTACGGAGCTGGTCCGCACAAGATCAGTGAACAAGTTACCAAAGACGGCGGAAGTATGAGCGTCGGGGAGGCGCGAGCAGTTATTGATGATTATTTTGGTGCTTTCTGGAAACTCAAAGAGTGGATAGATAACACGAAAGCTAGTATTGAAGAAAGCGGGTATATTTACTCGCCTTTTGGACGTAAGCGGCGTCTGCCGAATGTTGCGTCTGATAATAAGGGTGTTCGTGGGCACGAAGTACGTTCGGGGCTGAACTTCGTTGTTCAGTCTGCGGCATCGGATATTAACTTGCTGGGTGCTATTGATATGCACTCGTACATTCAAACAAATAAGATGAAGTCTCGAATCTTCGCACTCGTACACGACTCGATTCTTGCTGAAGTTCCTCAAGAAGAGATTCCTGAGTATCGAGAAAATCTTCAGCGTTTCATTCAGATGAATCGCGGGGTTTATATTCAAGGCGCTCCCATAGGGTGCGACTTTGAAGTCGGCGAAGACTATTCGATGGGTAAGTTTGTAAAACAATATGGTGATAAATTACAAACACTTGGCATCAGTTGAGTTTCCCGTCTACGCTGTGCAGTCAGACGAGGTGCATAGCGTAGACGGAATTTTATGGCTAGAGAATAAAGTTCTCGATGACCGAAATCAGCTCGGGGTCACATTAGGCGCAAGACGCTTGCAAACCCCGCATAAGCTATTTCCTCTTCGCAAGAGCTTTAGCTTTGTATCGGAAATGCTACAGTCCCGACACCGGCATTTTATTGATTCAAAGGGGAACTTTTTTACTTACGAGAAAACTTTCTATACAAAAGTTCGCTACCATAAGATTTTAACCAGGTCGTTGAGAGACGCAGGTACAGTCCTCAAGCTAGAAGGAGTAGTTGCTCCGCTTGTTGTCTCTCGACCTCCTCCTCCGGGGAAAACATGGGTTGGTATGTTATACTTCAAGGGTTATCCTTGGCTACCCTATGATTATGCAGAAAACTACTCTGCTGATTTACGAAGGAAAATCTGAATGTCGAAAAAGCGAACTAGAACTCTCGCTTCAGTAAACTTTACAATTCCAGAGATTGAACCGCTAACAAGAAACCAGTTACTGGCTTTTGAAAGTCAAAAACATATGGTTCTATGCGGAGCCGCAGGTACTGGTAAAACTTTTATCTCGCTGTACCTTGCTTTTGATGATATTGCAAAGCAAGAGTATGATAAAATTATTCTAGTACGGAGTGCAGTACCTACACGGGACATGGGCTTTCTACCCGGCACAGACAAAGAGAAAGCTAAGGTATACGAAGAGCCTTACTATGCAATTGCCAATGAAATCTTTCAGCGCGGCGATGCTTATGAAATTCTGAAGAAGCACAATGTAGTCAATTTTATGACTACTTCGTATCTTCGAGGACTTACAGTAAGAGACTCTGTAGTTATCGTAGATGAATGTCAGAACATGACATTTCATGAGCTAGATTCCATTATTACGCGAGTAGGTGAGAATTCTAGAATTATTTTCTGCGGTGACTTTGCACAAGCGGATTTGCCGAAAAACGGCATGAAAGAGTTTCTACAAGTATTGAATGAAATGTCTGAGTTTGATATTGTCGAGTTCGGCATTTCTGACATTGTACGTAGTAGCTTTGTTAAAAAATATCTAATTGCGAAACATTCACTCGGCCTATGAAAGCAGTAATTTCCAACAGAATCTATCTTGAAGTTACGCCTGATTACAAGCAAAAACTTTTAGATGAGCTTAGTTATACGATTCCTCCTGCTCGCCAGGACGACCCTCCTATAACTTTGCGAAATGTTGGAATTATTCGACCGAATCTTGTTTCGATTCCCTCCGGCAGAGTGGACTTAATTCCAGAAGACTATGAAATAGTCGAGAAACGAGTCTACTCGCCGGTTTCTTTTCCAGAGTTTCGCGGAGTTTTAAGACCTGCTCAGCAAGAAGTTTATGATAACCTAGTGGATAGTTGTATTCTTAATGCTTGGGTGTCGTTTGGAAAAACTTTCACAGCACTCGCAGTTGCAAGTAAGCTAGGACAAAAGACCCTCGTAGTAACTCATACGGTCGCACTCAGAAATCAGTGGGTCCGAGAAATTGAGAAAGTCTATGGGTTTAGACCTGGTATTATCGGGAGCGGTCATTTTGATACGAGCACTCCCATTGTTGTGGGAAATGTCCAATCCCTTTACAAAAAAGTAGCAGAAACAGCCACTCTGTTTGGTACAATTATTCTAGATGAAATGCATCATGTAAGTAGCCCCACTTTTTCTAAGATTATTGATAAAAGTTATGCACGCTACAAGATTGGTCTTTCCGGAACAATTGAAAGAAAAGATGGAAAACACGTTGTCTTTCGCGACTATTTTAGCCCTACGATATTTAAGCCGCCGCCAGAGAACTTTATGGTTCCGCAGGTGCATTTAATTCGTAGCGAAGTACGATTTCCCGACGGGGCAAGAATACCTTGGGCAACTCGTATCAACGCTCTCGCTTTCAATGAAGAATATCAGCACTCAGTGGCAATTATGGCTGCTGCGTACGCGGCAAAAGGACACCGCGTTTTAGTAGTGTCAGATCGAGTTCGGTTCTTGAAAAACTGCGC
>JGI10211J34971_10000899_pt1 | contig 24794 bp, 9 predicted proteins | sample Etolagsediment_FD_34971 | JGI IMG/M metagenome (IMG submission 34971)
ATGATAGTGGGTGCAGTGTTGATCCTTAACCTTCACCTCAAACTGGGTTTGTTCTCGATCCTGGTCCTTCCATTCTTCATTTTCTCCATTAAAGTCTTTCACAAGAAAATAAAAGAGATCAATAAGCGATTAAAAGAGGAGATCGCTCAATATACGGGAAAACTGGAAAAGAATATCAATGCCATCGAAAAGATAAAATCCTCAGTCCGGGAAGAGACCGTGGGGCAGCGGTTGGCCCGGAAATTGTCTTCTGTCATCGGTTTACGCATCAAAGCCGAATTAATCAGTGCCTTTGCCGGTATCGTCTCTGCCTTCATCGGTGCCATCTCTCCCTTTGTGGTGTTGTGGTTTGGCGTATCTGAGATCATGAAAGGTTCCTTAACACTGGGAACATTCGTGGCTATTAACGCCTTCCTGGCTTATTTGTACGGACCTGCCCGTCGGTTGACCGATATCGGGTATACACTCTCCCAGGCGATGGCCGGTCTCGAACGGATATACGAGGTGTTTAATGAGAAAGAAGAGGACAAAAGCGGGAACTCGGTTGACGCGGTTGATATTAAAGAAATTGTCTTTGAGAATGTCAATTTCTCCTACGACAGTTCCGCTCGAGTGCTTAAGGACTTTAACCTGCATATAAAAAGCGGTGAAAGGGTGGCCATTGTGGGTGAAAGCGGACAGGGAAAAAGTACACTGGTAAAGATGATATTAAAATTTTATCATCCGGATACCGGCCATCTTTATCTATCCGGCAAAGATTCCCGCGATATTGCTGTCAAAAGCCTGCGAAAAAAAATCGCCTACATCTCACAAAAACAGCGACTCCTGGAAGAAGAACTGAAGGAAACGATCGACGATAAAAAGGCAAGGGCCTTATTAAAAAAATTCAGGTTTGAAAAGGCCATTTCCAGCGAGGATATCCATCAGGGTGAATTTTCCGGGGGGGAAATCCAAAAAATCGAACTGATGGAGTCCATTCTCAAAGAGGCTGATGTACTGATCGTGGACGAAGGAACCTCCAATATCGATTACAATTCCGAAAAAATTGTCCTTAATGAACTCTTCAATAAATACAAAGGTAAGGTCATCATATTTATCGCTCACCGATTAAGTTCCATCATTGATTTTGAACGCATTGTGGTGATTGATAATGGAAGGGTGGCGGAACAGGGTACCCACTCCCGGTTAATGAGAAATGAAGGCAAATACCATTTCTTATGGGGAATAGAGGAAAAACCAAAAAATAACAAAAGGAGAGGTAAAAGTAGATGAAAAAGCGAGCAGGGGAAAATAACCGCAAGCCCGGCCGCACGCTGTATGATGCATCACAATATAAGATAAAAACACCATTTGGAAAGATACTAGCGGCGATCGGTTTTGTGGTAGTCCTTCTGCTGGCGATTCGTTTTCTCAATCTTATCCTATGGTGGAATGTTACGCGGCTGGAATTAACGCATGATCATGATCCGCTGGCGAAGGCCAGGGTAGGGGATTACCGTTTCCAGGGGCTTTCCGGGTATGAAGCCGCCCGGAAAAAAATGATGGACGCGGTGGCCCTCCAAAGAGTAAGAGAGGTAACCGTCATCTCCTACTTTGATTTCCTTCATCCTGCGATATTTTTGATCCATAGTAGGAGCAGTAATCCTTATGTTAACCTTGGACGTATGAGTGTATATCCTGATAAAGGATATACCGCCCTCTACTTCCATCTGAGTGAGATACTGGAAACCCGACGAAAGGAAACCGGCACACACGCCGCTTATTTTGGTCGTTCTCTTTTCCCGGTTCTATATGAAACTCTCGCTGGCACTATTTCCGGGAGTAGGATTGGGGAGAGAACCAGTAGTAAAGGGCAGGGTATATCTTTTATATTAGAACCCCTGGAGGAAACGGCCTATTTAAAAATTCCCTATTACCTCTATTTCTATCTCTCTTTGTTGGCGATACTCATATTAAGCGCTCATTATGGAAGTACGTTTTATATTTCCTTCTTCTACTACCTGGGACTCTTTTTATTGTTTGATTTTAAAAAAGCACTGTTTACAATCCCTTTTCAGTGGTTGATAAATCTCCTTGGAGTCAATATCTCACAGACATTGGCAGCCGTTATATCTGCAGGCATTGTCACACTTTTTGTTATCGGAGGTTTTATTGGGATTTTTAGCAGCCGTCAGCGGGACCCGGTGGATTATAACTTAACCGTGTGGGGGAAAGGCCTTATTTTCTTTTTTCTTTTACTACCGCTATTTTTAAGATTTTAATAAAAAAATGCCTATTTCAGAAATAAACAATATGTTACATTATGTTACACATTGTAAATGCTTTTTTATCAATAATATTGGCTGTTTAACGGGTAAATCGGGCCAATTTGAAGTGGAAAGTGTAATGTTTTGAATACTTTTCGAAAGGCTTGATAGATAAGCTTATTGAGGAGAAATGGCATAAATTTGCTAGAAGTTAGGAGAAATTTTGATACAAAATATTACAGTAAAAATTCTTCACGGAGTTAATCGAAAATTAAAAAAAGGTCGTCAACAAAGCCTTTTAAGCAAAAGAGCCTATCTTGGCAAAAGATTTGCTAATACTATATATAAAATTACAACCACGATAGGATGTAGAAATAGAACAACGAGGTCACGTCAAGAAGCAGAATAAAATGAGACAAATAATACACAAAGAACCAACAAAAACCTCCGATTTTTTATTTCAGGATAAAGAAAAAAAGAGGCCGAAAGTATCTATATTAACGAACTCTACTAATGATTTATTGTCTAAAGTCTTCATATTTAAAGAGAAAGGACAGTACAGGTTGATTGTTTTTAACCAGGGGAAGCTTTTGGCCGATGCAACTTACAAAACAGCCAGAGCGGCTAAAAAAGCATTTTCAAGATTTTGGGAGTCCAAAAAAGAGAAAGATAACGTTAAACTAAAATGGACCCATTTCTATACCCCTGATAAAAATTGGCTTGAAACCTGGTATCACTGTGTAATCAAAAGGAAATTTATATCGGTGTTGATTAATAGAATTTTATATTTTATAGAGACGGTTTTTATCATGACTGTTAACAATGGATACCGGTTGATTGTGATTCATAGGGGTACAATCCGGACCAATGAAATATATGAGACATTTGAAGAGGCAAAGAGAGCGTTTCTGAACCAATACAATCACAAAACATGGAAAAATGGAATCAAGCCGGATTGGAGTCATTTTTACCCACCGGACACCAGGTGGTTACATAAAAATTTAAAATTTCTATACAAAGCACATTTAGAGTGCAGGTAAACTTTAAATTTCATTTGTTGAAATAAACCAAAAGAATCTTCATAGAATAAAAAAGGAAAATTGAATAATGATTGACATAATTAAAGAGAGAATCTGGAATATAATTAGAGATAAAAAAGTATCCCTTGTGATGTTTTACGATAATACAGGGGCCGTTTTATGGCATCGAGGAAGAAAAATTTATGGGAAAAATGTTATCTCAGGCAGTGGCTTTTTTCGTCATTTAATTCTTGAAACCTTAAAAACAAGGAAAAAAATATTTAAAAAGGATTTAGTGTTAAATTTGACAGATGAAGGAATTTCCAAATTACCTGAGTTTATCCAGGTGACTAATTTGATGATTATCCCGATCCTTGATCGATATTTTCTCTATGTTGATACAACATCACAAGGATATTTTAAAAGGGAAGACCAGTCTCTTTTTGAAAACCTGGGCTACTTATTGGGTGATATAATTGAAACGATCAAGTTGAAAGAAAGTGATATTGATGGTATTAGTGGTGAAAGTAATGAAATAAAGAATATTCGTGAGTTGGTATTGAAATATTCTATCGAAGAGGAGCCTGTTTTATTAGTTGGAGAGACCGGAAGCGGGAAAAATCGTGTGGCAGAATTGATTCATCGCTATTCAGGCAGAAAAGGAAAATTTGTCATTGTAAATACGCCTTCTATCCCGGAAAATCTTTTTGAAAGTGAACTTTTCGGGTACCTCAAAGGTGCGTTTACAGGAGCAGATAGGAAAAGGGAGGGATTGATTGCATTAGCCGAAGGCGGAACGATTTTTTTTGACGAGATATCCGAAGTACCTCTTTCTTTCCAGGCAAAACTACTTCAATTTATCGATACCAGGAGATACCGCATGCTCGGGGATTTAAAAGAGAGAAAAGCAAATGTACGCATTGTTTCAGCCACCAATCGAAATCTAATGGATGAAATCCAGTCTCAGCATTTAAGAGAAGACCTTTATTTCCGATTGAGTGTTTTACCCATTGATATTCCTCCCTTAAGGGATAGGAAAGAAGATATAAAGAGTATTGTTATGGAGCATCAGACAGATTTAAGGGGCAAAACATTGAGTGATGATTTTTGGAGTGTAATATATAGTCATGACTGGCCGGGTAATGTGAGAGAGTTAATTCATGTGATCAAGCGAGCAGGCATACAATTAGAGGGTCCTGTCATTGGTAGTGAGATCGGTTATTTTATCCGGAATTCTTCCAATGGCAATGGAAATGGATTTAGAACCAATGGGTGCCTTGAGCGAATATGGGGAAAGCTGAAATCAGGGGAGAATTTCTGGGAGGCAGTCAAAAAACCGTTTTTGGACAGGGAATTAAATAGAGCAGAAGTTAAAAGTATTATTTCGAAAGGTCTGATAGAATCCGGTGGCAAATATAAAAATTTACTCCCGCTGTTTAATATTCATTCAAATATAACTAGTTATAAAAATTTCATGCGCTTTTTATATGATAATCGCCTTCAATAATTCGAGGTTTCTTAAAAAATAATAAAATGTCATGCTATGGCATGACTTAATCATGCTATAGCATGATCGAGTGGACTGAGTAATCATGATGTTATTCATTGTTTTGATGATATTAAATGAAAAGCCGCGAAAAAAATCATGCCATAGCATGATTTTAAATGATTCATATATTTCAAGTTTAAATAAGAATCCTTATTATAAGTAACTTTCAGGTTTTTTTTGAAGTTGGCAAGGATATTGCTAATAATATATGTTGATCTTGTTGATATTTTCAAGCTGGATTTTATTGAAAATTGTTGATTAGAGTAAAAATTTGCCCTGGCGCAAGCCTATCCAGGTGATACTCTCACGGCAGCGAATAAAGATTTTGATTTCTTCGCTAAAGTATGGAATTGCTTAAGGGCGGAAGCCTATCCGAGTGAAGCTATCGCCGGGGCGAAACAAAAATTTTAATTTTCTTCGTTAAAGTAAGGAATTGCTTAAGGGCGGAAGCCTATCATAAAGCGACCGGAAGATTCCCAAACCAGGTTAACGAATAACGGATGACTGAAAACTCCATGAAACCTGGAAAGAAATAAAAAATCATAAAATGTTTCATTAATGGAGAAAAAAATGCCGGAAAAAGAATTAAATGAAATAGTAAAAAGCCTTACAAAGCCTCACAAGATAAAAACAGCAACCCAGGAAAAAACCGCAAGAGCTTTAAAAGAGTGTATCGATCGTAATTACGTACAGGTGAAGTTCGTAAACACTGGTACAGAAATTGGTGTTCAGTTGTACAGGCCTGATTGCAATTTTGTCAAAGGGGATTTCGAAAATGCAAAAGGCAGCGTTCATATTGAAGGTGGGTTAACCTTAAATTATGATAAGGTCCGTTTTGTTGCTGATATCGATCTCTCCAAATGTGAAGGAAAAGGTTACCTTGTTCCGTTAAGTGATGAAGAATTCAAGGCAATTATGGGCAAACAGAGTGAAGCAAGGAATTAAAAAATGAAAAAAACAATATGACCGGGAAGATGAGGTGCTCTGTGCTGTCAAATAAAAATTTCTCTGTTAAATTGGTCCACTGTGGAAATAAAAATATAGTGAATCCTAAAAATACTATTAATACCAGGAATCGATTCTTAATGCCTATGGGGATTTTTGCCATGGCCAACCTTTTAAAACAGTATGAATATTGTGTTGAAATCGTTCACCTGGATCTGGAGAATGCCAGCAGCTTAGGAGAAGTCCTTAACCTTTCAACCATTGATGCCATTGGTTTTGATTGTCATTGGATCGGACAGAGTCCAGCAGTTTTGGATTCAGCCCGGTGGATAAAAAAGAGAAATTCCAGCATATTTATTTTTCTGGGGGGCTATAGTGCCAGCTTCTTTGCCAGGGAAATCCTGGAGGATTATCCCTATATTGATGCAGTAGTTAGAGGAGATGGGGAATATCCTTTATTGATGTTGTGCAAAACATTAAATCTTAAAAAGCATAATAAGACTTCCGGGATGTTAATGACGAACCCGTTGAAAAATGTTCCAAACCTGGTATGGAAAGAGGCGGATGGAAAGGTTGTAAAGAATCCATTCGCTTATTGGGGAACAAGAAAGGAGATGGAAAAACTTGATTTTGCTGACGTCCGATTATTAAGAAATTGGGAACATTACAGGGACTTGAGCAAATATTGGAGCCGGTTCTCTCCTATCAACAGCCTTCCGCTGTTTTTCCTTGAAATTGGCCGTGGGTGTCAATACAATTGCACTTTCTGCGGTGGAAACGCCAGGGCTCAAATTTGTATTAATAATCGAAAGGGACAGGTGATACGATCGATTGATTCTGTCATTTCAATAATAAAAAAGGGGATTTCTTTTGGTTATTCCAGTTTTTTCTCTTGTTTTGAGTTTGAACAAAGCGATGACTGGTATAGTGAGTTATTCGCTAAAATTAGAAAGGAGAAAATCAATATCAGTTATGGTTACGAAAGCTGGAGACTCCCATCCCGGCGTTTGATTCATGCCATGGCTGAATCCTGTGAGCATGGTATTTTTACCATCTCTCCCGATTCGGCTGACATTGATATAAGAAAGAAAAATAAAGATCTCCGGTTGTTTTATTCCAATCGTCAGTTGGAAAATTGCCTGGACGCCATTGGTAAAAAACAAAACCTGAGGGTTCAGCTCTATTTCGCCTATTTTTTACCTTTTGATACATCGGTTACGGTATTTAAAACCATGAAATATATTGCCAGGTTGTTTTATAAATATTCTCGTTTCACAGAAATTTTCTATATGGCACTGGTGCCGGATCCGGGTTCTTCCATATTTTTATATCCTGATCAGTATGATATTCATATCTCTGTTCGTCATTTTAAAGATTATGTTCGGGCGTTTACTTCTACCCAGGATTCTCATCCTGCAAGGGAAAGCTCTCATGGCTTTCCCCTGTTATTCAAACCTGCAGGTATGAGTGAACCAGACGCCGCAAACCTGGCAAAAAAAATTAATTTATTTAATCATTTATTTTCCTTTTCACATTCCGTTTGTCAAATAATGGAGACGGTAAAGAGGACTGATATAATAACCGAATTTCTTCAAAAAAACGATTTTTTATTTACTGTTACCGAAGATAATGAGGTTACACCGGATACCATCCGCTCTGTTTTATTTGAAATAAACAGGACATACCTCCAGGAGGATCGGCAAATTGTTAAACTCATTCAACGTGAATATGAAGAAATCACTCATAAACATTCAAAAAAGAGAGGTAAGCTAAATGAGGTGAAAGATGAGGGCATTGTTATCATCCCGGAAGACAAAAAGGAAAAACTGATGTCTGCTATTAAAAAAGATGACCAAAACCAACAAATTGAATTTGATTTTTAAGCCATGAAGAATATAGATAAGAGAAATGTCGAGGATATTATGTCCCTGACTCACATGCAGGAAGGCCTGTTATTCCATTTTTTAAAGAGGCAAGAGATAGATCATTACCTGTACCAGGTATCCCTGAAACTATCCGGTAACATTGATATTAAACTTTTTCAAAAAGCATGGGATTTTGTGATCGATACCAATGAGATGTTACGTACGGTATTTTATTGGCAATCTGTAAAGCAGCCGATTCAGATCGTTTTAAAAAAGAGCCATTTAACCTTTCATTTCTTTGATTTTTCAGGTAGAGAGTCCGGGGATATTGAATGCCTGCTCAAGGAAATTAAAGAAAAAGACACGAGGGATCAATGTGATCTCTGCCAGGTCCCCTTCAGGATCATATTGTGCAAAATTCAGAAAGATAAGTACGAGTTAATTATAACTTATCATCATATTATATTGGATGGATGGAGTACTGGAATTATATTGAAGGAATTTTTCAATGCTTACAATTGTTTTATTTATAACCAGGAACCTGAAAAAGTCACAAAAATGAAGTTTAAGGAATATTTGAAATGGATTCGAAGCAGGGATATGAATCGACAAAAAGAATTCTGGAGGGATTATTTAGAAGATTTTAATGACGGATCTGAAATCGTATTCAAAAAAAAAATAAAAAATCATAAAAGAGTGGCGGATAGGCTTCATTTAAAATTGGACCGGGATATCCAATCCGGATTAGAGCATTTTACCAGGGAGTACAAAATCACACTGGCGACTATTTTTTATTGTACCTGGGGATTATTATTGCAAAGATATAAACATACAAATGATGTCATTTTTGGAATCACTGTATCCGGACGCTCTGCAAAAATCACTGATATTGAGAATATGGTCGGATTATTTATGAATACCCTTCCTTTGAGGATAAAAATTCATGCTGATGAAAGGATATGGGATTTATTGATTAAAATAAACAAGATACTACAGGTACTGAAAGAATATGAATGGTCATCCTTGACAGATATAAAAGATACAATTGACATGAACCGGGAAAAGGCATTATTTGATTCTGTTGTGGCATTTGAAAATTACCCATTGGATAAGAAGTTAATGCTGGAAAATCAACACCTGTCCCTTGAGTCATTTTTTATGAATGTTTATGAGATGTCTCACTTTGATTTAACCTTAGGTATCGCTTTATTTGAAAATGGTATCGAGGTTGCTTTTGGTTATGATAAAAGTGTATACAGAACAGGTACCATAGTGGAAATGTCTAAACATTTTCTCATTATTTTGAGAGATATTATCTACTACCCGGATAAAAAAATAGACAGTATAGAGATCATCTCCCCTGATAAAAAAAAAGAAATTGTGGATATGATTCATGAGAAAAATAAAAAAATGAGGATAGATTTTGATCTATGAAAAATTATATCGAAGGTTAACCTGGAAGGGATGTTGATGAAGAATTTTAATGTGCCAGCAGGTTTAAAAAAAAGATGGGAATCGAATTTAACCTTTGAACATTCTTAATATGGCTATTTTTTAGGAGGACTGAATGTATGAAAAGACGGTTATGTTGATGGATAAATTTGAAGATGAGAAAAAATACTGGTTAAAACATTTACATGGTGAATTAAATATTTCAAAAATACCCACTGATTTTTCAGATAGAGAGTTCAGGGAATTAGAGACCGGTGAATATTGTCAACGTCTGGACACAGAATTGGTTACTGATTTGTTACACAAAAGCAGGAATAATGATTTATCACTTTTTGTTTTACTCGTCTGTGTCTTTAAGGTTCTAATATGGAAATACACAGGGCAAAGTGAGGTTTTGACTGCCATCCCTGTCTATTCGGATGAGGATTTTTTTTATAATGATTTTATAATCACCCGGGATTTTGTGAATATGGATATGAGTTTTAAAGATCTGTTGATGGAGGTCAGGGATACAGTGTCTGAGGGGTATAAAAATCAGCATTATCCACTCTTTAAAGTACTGGAAATGAAAGGATTTAATGTTAATGAGTTGACTCATTTATTTATACATTCGGAAAATATTCACCAAAAAGAGGTGTTGGATAGTGTCATAAATTCCGGTTTTAATGAGCTTTCACTGTGCTTTAATAGAAATAATAATGAATTGAACTGCAAAATCATTTATCGGAAAACCTTATTTAAAAAGGATACTATTGAGAGAATGTTTGAAACCTACCAGCGAATATTGAAATGGGCCCTGGAAAATATCCAGGGAAAGTTAGATGAGGTCAACCCGCTTGGGGAAGATGAAAAGCAGAAAATATTGTGTGATTTTAACAATTCCAGGGCAGAGTATCCTGAAACCAAGCCCCTTCATGAATGCTTCCGGGAACAAGCTGAAAAAAATCCCGATCATACCGCTTTGATATTTGAAAATGATTCTCTGAATTATCGAGAATTGAATGAAAAGGCAAACCAATGTGCCCTGATCTTAAAAAATAAAGGAGTCAAACCCGGTGAAGTCGTGGGCATAATGATAAATAATTCCCTGGAAATGATTATCGGGATTCTGGGAATATTGAAAGCAGGAGGTGCCTATTTACCGATAAGTCCGGATTCACCGCCTGAGAGGGTGAGCCGAATGTTAAAGGATTGTCATATTTCAATCCTGCTGACCCGGACCGATATCGATAACAGGCCGGGATTTTTGAATTATTCGGATCAAAAGCCTGATGATCAAAACATCCATGTGACATCCCAGCGACCTCAGATTAAAGACCTGGATGGGTTGCCTTTTCCTGACCGGTCGTTGGTTAATTATGAGCAATACATGCAATATTCAGGTGGAGCAGATGTTAATCATTGTATCTCTTTATTGGCAACCCGCGGTTGTCCCTATCACTGTGTGTATTGCAGTAAAGTATGGCCCAAAAGCCATGTGGTTCGATCAGCAGAAGATATTTTTGAGGAAGTAAAAATTCTTTATGATACAGGGGTACGGCGATTTGGAATTTTAGATGATATTTTTAATCTGGATATGAAGAATAGTGCCCGGTTTTTTGAATTAGTGATTAAAAATAAATTGAATGTTCAGATCTTTTTCCCCAGTGGAGTGAGGGGTGACTTACTGACAGAGGATTATATCGATCTCATGGTGGAGGCAGGGGTTACAGGGATATGGCTGGCCCTGGAGACAGCGTCTCCCCGGCTGCAGAAATTGTTGAGGAAGAACCTGAATATTGAAACATTGCATAAAAATGTTGCTTATTTTTGTGATAAATATCCCCAGGTTATTTTAGGACTGTTTACCATGCATGGTCTGGTTACAGAAACCGAAGAAGAAGCATTCATGACATTGGAATTCATAAAAAGCCATAAATGGATTCATTTTCCCTTGATAAACATATTGAAAATTTTCCCCAATACCGATATATATCAATTGGCTTTAGAGAATAATATCAGTAAAGAGTCTATAGAGAGTTCCCTTCAACTGAATTTCCATGAATTACCTCATACCCTGCCTTTTAAAAAAAGCTTTACCTTTAAATATCAATCTGATTTTTTTAATGAATACTTCCTGAAAAAAGAGCGTTTGCTCCATGTGCTTCCATATCAGGTGAAGGTATTAACTGAAGAAGACCTGGTGAGAATGTACAGGAGTTATTTCCCGGGAAAAATAAAAAATAAAACAGATCTATTTCAATTCCTGGGGATCAAACAGGAAGAATTGGGTGTTCAGAGGTGTATGGATGAAAAGACGGTGGTTGTTCCTGAGTTCAATAGGAAAATAAAGGCTTACTATCCCGATAAAATCGCAGAAAAAAATGCCCTGAAAATTTTATTGATTGATTTATCCCAGCCATTCTGTGAAGAGAAAGATATCTTTCAGGAGCACCAGGAAGCACCGTTGGGACTCCTTTATCTTTTAAGTTACCTGAATAAGCAATTAGGAAGCAAGATCAGAGGCAAGATAGCGAAATCCAGGATGGATTTTCAATCATATGATGGGTTGAGGAACCTGTTAACAGAATTTCAACCTGGGTTGATCGGGATTCGTGCATTGTCCAGTTCAAAAACATTTGTTCATGAAGCAGTTGCCTGTATTCGTCATTGGGGCCTGGATATTCCTATTGTTATTGGTGGTCCCTATGCCTCCAGCGAATCTTTTTCCATTTTGAGCGATCAAAATATCGACCTGGTGGTGAAGGGAGAGGGAGAATTAACATTCTGTGAGTTGGTCTCCGGAATATTGGAAAATAATGGGAAATTACCAGGTGACGAATTTTTAAAGGAAATCCCGGGGATTGTTTTTATTCCAGGTAGAAAAGATAAACAGAAAAAGGGTGACTATGAGGTGATTTTACTGGATAAAATCAATAAATCCTTAACCAGGGAAGATCAGGAAAAACAAACAAACACCAGCCATTCAAGAGATGTTTCCCAGGTTATATTTACATCCGGAACGACAGGATACCCCAAAGGCGTACTCCTCCAACATAATGGCGTGATGAATTATATTCATTGGAGGATCAAAACCTATCGATATACAGAAAGGGATGTGACCCTTCAATTGCTCTCCTATGATTTTGATGCCGCTCTATCCAATCTTTATTCAAGCCTGTTATCCGGTGGAACCCTGGTAATGGTACCGAACGATAAAAGAATCGATATTGATTACATTAATCGATTGATCCGGGAGAAAGGAGTGACCAATTTAACTGTGGTTCCCATGATTTATGAACATCTTATTGACAGAGCAGACCCTGTGTCGTTAAAGACGTTGAGATTTGTGGTTCTGGGAGGTGAAAAATCATCTTCAAACATCCTGTCTAAAAGTNGAGAAAAGTTNCCACATGTAACCCTTATCAATGAATACGGGCCCACTGAGGCCACGGTTACCTCCTCTGCCTTTGTTGGAATCGAGCCCACACGAACAAGGGACATTGGCATACCCGTTGACAATAAGAGGATATATATCCTTGACAATACAATGAAACCAGTCCCATTGGGAATCCCGGGTGAGATATGCATTGCTGGTATGGGTATTTCTCGCGGGTATCTGAATAACCCGGAATTTACCAGCAAAGTATTCGTGGCACATCCATATCAAGAAGAGTCACGGCTTTATAAAACAGGGGANATCGGTCATTGGCTGGAAAATGGCCACATTAAGTTCCTGGGAAGAAGGGATTCACAGGTTAAAATAAGGGGTTATCGGGTTGAATTGGAGGAGATAGAAACCCGGTTGTTAAATATGAAGGAGATAAAGGAAGCCAGTGTGATAGACAGGCAAGATCCCAATGGGGTCACCTTTTTATGTGCCTATATTGCCTGGTGGGAAACGTCTCCCGGGACATTCGATCAAGAAAGAATCAGGGAATATTTATTCAATTGTTTGCCTGAGTATATGATACCGGCCTGGTTCATTCAGTTGGAAAAAATACCCAGATTATCAAATGGTAAAGTGGATAAAAAATCTCTGCCTGAGCCAGGAGTGAATCGAGGTGATGAATATACAGCACCCAAAAATGAGATAGAGACGAAATTGGTGGACGTATGGTCGAGTGTTCTGGGTGTTGAGAGGATTGGTACAACGGAAAACTTTTTTTCCCTGGGGGGGGACTCCATAAAGACCATTCAAATCCAGTCAAGGATGAAACAATATGGTTACAGGCTCGAAGTAAATGATCTATTTGATTACCCCACTATCAACCAAATTGCCAGGGTCGTTAGAAAGATTGAAGGGAATACGCCCCAGGAGGTCATAACCGGGGAAATTCTCCTGACACCCATTCAAAGGGAGTTTTTTGAGAATGGGGTGGATAATCATCATTTTAACCAGGCAGTCATGCTGTATTCCAGGGATAGACTTGATGAAAAGATCATTAAAAAAGTCTTTAAACGAATCCGGGAACATCATGATGCTTTGAGAATAACGGTAGAAAAAAAAGAGAAAGGAATGGTCCTGGTTAACCAGGGCCTGGATTATCCATTGTCGCTCGAAACCGTTGATCTTACTGGAGTAAAAGAATTTGAAAAAGAACTCCTGGAAAGGACGAATATCCTCCAGTCCGGCATCGATTTAAAAGAAGGCCCCGTAATGAAGATCGGTCTGTTTAGAGGTGAAGATGGCGATCGGTTGTTGATTGTCATCCACCACCTGGTGGTTGACGGGATTTCCTGGCGGATTTTATTAGAAGATATTGACCATTTATATATTCATTTTAAAAAAGGTAAGATGGAGAGTTTGCCCCCTAAATCCGATTCGTTCAAGGCCTGGGCACAGGAGCTGCATAAATATTCCAGCTCGGAGAAGCTGAAACGAGAGATCGAATATTGGCGAAAGAACGAGGCATGTTCCTTTGATAAAATCAACAGGGATTTTGACCATGAGCGTTATATGGAAGACAATACATCCATTTCTTTTTCACTCAGTGAACCACAGACAAAAGAATTATTAACCAAATCCCATATCCCTTATAACACGGATATAAACGATATATTAATTACGGCCCTGGTTTTAGGTGTAAAGGACACATTCGGGATTAGAAAAATCCCAATCACCATAGAAAGTCATGGTCGGGTGAATATATTCGAGCATATTAATATCAGTCGAACGATTGGCTGGTTCACCACCACACATCCAGTCATNATNGATATGACGGCCATAGATGACATCTCGAGCCAGGTTAAAGTGGCCAAGGAGGCCATGCATCAAGTACCGGAAAAGGGATTGGGATATGGGATTTTGAAATATCTCACTCCTGGGGAATATCTAGATGGATTGAAACTCCTGATGCAGCCCCAGATTGAATTTAATTACCTGGGACAATTTGACCAGGATATTGGGAGAATGACTTATTTCCGGTTGGCCCGGGAATCAACAGGAGATTCTGTGAGTTTAAAAAGAAAGGTATCACATGACATGTCTGTAATCGGGTTGATCAGGGATAAAAAGCTTACTATTTCAATATCCTTTAGCAAAAAACAATATCGAAACCAGGTGATGGAAAGATTGTTGAAAAATGTTGAAAAAGAACTAAAAAATGTTGTTTCTCATTGTATTAACCAGAAATCCAGGGAATGGACCCCCAGCGATTTTTCCTATAAAGACCTCTCCATGTCTGAGGTGAATGAATTAGTAAAGAAATATGATTTAGAGGATGTTTGTGTGCTGTCTCCAATGCAGGAAGGGATGCTCTTTCATGCATTTGAGGATGCTTCCTTATCTTATTTCCAGCAGGGTTCTTTTCAATTAAAGGGAAATATGAATCCTGAAATCGTTAAAGGAACCCTCGAACAGCTCTCTAAAAGACATGATGTATTACGGACTATTTTTTTGTTTGAAAATTACAAGAGACCATTACAGGTTATTACCAGGAATCGAAGCATTGGTTTTAATTATATCGATATCAGCCAGGAGCAGGGTGATAAGAAGAGAGATTTTGTCAACAGGTATATTGAGAAGGACAGAAATACCCCATTTTCTATGGAAAACCATGTTTTGATGCGCTTCACTCTTATCAAGTTGTGGGAAGATGAGTTTGAATTGATCTGGACATTTTACCATGCTCTAATGGATGGTTGGTGTATCGGCATAATCATTAAGGAATTTATTGAAATATACGGTAGTTTATTACAAGATCGACCCTGTCGGTTAAGTCCCCCCACCTCATATCGAGCCTATACCAGGTGGTTGGAAAAGAGAGAGAAGGAGACATCCAGGCTCTACTGGAAAAAATATTTACAAACCTTCGGGGAACCCACTACCATTCCCAGGACCGGAGATAGCAATAGTACTGAGAGTGCCTATAAAAACGCCAGCTTATCTATTTCAATCGATAAAGATAAAACCGACCGTTTAGTTGAAATTGCAAAGATAAATCAAGTCACCATGAATATAATTGTCCAGGTGATTTGGGGTATTATCCTGGGGAAATATAATGACAGGAAGGATGTGGTCTTCGGTGCAGTCGTTTCGGTCAGACCCTCAGACATCCAGGGGGTGGAGACTGCGGTGGGCTTATTCATTAATACCATTCCTGTTCGGATAACCTTTGATGAAAACACCCGATTCAGCGATCTGATTCACCAGGTCCAGGAGGAAACCATTGACGGGTCGCCTTATCACTATTACCCAATGACAGACATTTTTGCCGAGACTCCTCATAGATACAATCTGTATGATCATCTTTTTGGATTTGTAAACTACCCGGATATCGATGAAATGGAAAAATGGATAGAGGCAAAGGAATTGAACTTCCAGGGATTTAATATGAAGATATTGGATATGGAAACCTTTGAACAGAGTAATTACGATTTTAATTTGGTTGTAAATGGCGGCGATCAACTGTTAATCACCTGGAAATACAATGCAAACGTATTTGATAAAAAACTTTTAGAGAAGATTTCTCAACATTTCCAGGAGGTTGTCCAACAGGTGACTGAGAATGAACATACTCAAATAAAAGATATTAAACTTGAATACCACTTGCTGGATGTTGATATCACATTGGATGCCAATGAGTATGAGAATTTTTCTTTTTAATTTAATCTTAATTAAACCAGAGGAGAAAAATGAGAAATGCAGAACCATCTCTCAATGATATCAATAGTGGCCATGTTGAATATGATGAGATTAATAATGTTAAAAGCCTCTATTTTGCAGAGCAGAGAGTTAGCGATAAAGGGGATTGGAGATTTTAGGTTATTCATTCAAATACCCTGAGAAGGAGGAATAATAATGTTTGAAAAAGGATATCCCAAAACCTTTAATGTGATTTCAAGTCAAAAATTAAAGGAGAAGGCTTATTGGTTGAAAAGATTATCCGGGGATTTTCAAAAGAGCACAATTCCCTATGATTTTAGTACAATAAAAAATAAAATAGAAGGAGATGGGGTTGAATTTTTTATTTCTGACGACATTTTTTCCAGGTTGATGTGGATCAGTAATGGATCTGACACCCGTTTATTCGTGATCCTGGCGGCCGTGTTGAATGTATTGATCAATAAATACTCATATGCGAATGAGCAGGATATTATTGTTGGCACTTCGATTTATAAACAGGAGAAAGAGGGCGAATTTGTTAACTCAGTTCTGGCCTTAAAAAATCATGTCAGCACATCCATGACATTTAAGGAACTGTTATTACAGGTCAGCCGCACCCTTAAGGAAGCAGTGGAAAATCAGAATTACCCGTTTGAAAGCCTGGTATATCAATTGGGTATGACCAATGAGGATTATGGTTTTCCATTATTTGATATCCTGGTTTTATTGGAAAATATTCATCAGAGAGAGTATATTGACCATATCAACACAAATATGATGTTTTCCTTTAACCGATGTGATGATTATATCAAAGGTCAACTGGAATACAATTCATCGCTGTATAAAAAATCCACCATTAAAAAGGTGATTGATCGTTTCCTTTTTTTACTTAATGAAACCATTTTTAATACGGATATTTTGCTTTCTAATGTAAAAATGATGTCCGACCAGGAGAAAATGGAGTGTTTTCGGGTATCAGAATTCACCGATGTTGATTATCCAGGAGAAAAAACCATTCAGGCATTGTTCCAGGACCAGGTTGAAAGAACACCAGGTCATACAGCCCTTATAGGAAATGGAGGAAAAACCTGGGGTACGAATTCCAGGATCCAGGTATCTTATGGAAAATTAAACCAGGTATCCGATTCCTTTGCCGGATTGATGAGAAACCAGGGTGTAAAGGAAGATACGATTGTGGGGATTATTGCGGATCGATCCCTGGAAATGGTGATTGGAATATTGGCCATATTAAAAGCAGGGGGTGGATATTTACCCATTGATCCCTCATATCCGGAGGAGAGAATAATCCATATGTTAGAGGATTCCCAGGCATCATTCCTATTGGTCACCAACAATATATTGGAAAAGTTATCATTCACCAGCTTAAAAGGCATTCCCCTGGTAAAGGTATGTCCATCATTAACTGCAAAACGTCCCCAGGTAATGGATTTTGACAGCTTGCCCTTACCAGACCGTACCTTGATCGATTTTGAAAAGTATAGTCTTTACATAGGGCAGGGAATGGTGAAAAACGCCATTACGTTACAGGCCACCAGGGGATGTCCGTATAATTGTGCTTACTGTCATAAGATTTGGCCCAAGAAACATGTAACCCGGTCAGCGGAGAATATATTTTCCGAGGTAAATCTCTATTATAAATTGGGCGTTCGTCGGTTTGTATTTATAGATGATATTTTCAATTTCAACAGTAAGAATAGCCGCCGATTTTTTGAATTGATCATTGAGAATGACCTGGACATACAAATCTTCTTTCCCAGTGGACTCAGGGGTGACCTGTTAACCAGGGATTATATTGATTTGATGGTTCGGGCCGGTACCATTAATATTGCCCTGGCTTTAGAAACAGCTTCCGAGCGATTGCAAAAATTGATCAGGAAAAATCTAAATCTTCATCGCTTACGGGAGAACATTGAATACATTTGTGAAACCTATCCGAATGTGATTATTGAGCTTTTTTTCATGCATGGTTTTCCCACAGAGACAGAAGATGAAGCAATGAAGACCATGAATTTTGTAAAGAGCTTGAAGTGGATACACTTTCCTTATCTACACATTTTAAAAATTTATCCCAATACAGATATGGAAAAACTGGCACTTGAAAGCGGCATATCCAAAGAGGCCATCAGGAGATCAGAAAAAAACACCTTTCATCAGTTGTCGGATTTTCTCCCTTTTGAAAAAAGTTTCACCCTGAAATACCAGAATGATTTCCTTCATAACTATTTCTTACAAAAAGAACGATTATTAAAAGTATTACCCTATCAGATGGAGATTTTAACCGAGGATGAGATTGTTCAAAAATATAACAGTTATATAATGGGCGCAGATTTTAAGAGTTTTAAGGACCTGTTGGAGTACCTGAACATCCCAGGGGAAGAGTTGGGGACAAAAGGATTTGCCCGGGAAGACTATGATCTGGCTTCCAATTTGAATCAAAAGCTGAAGGAACAATTTCCCCCGATAAAACCAGCTCCAAATGCGTTAAGAATTTTACTCCTGGATTTATCCCAGTATTTTAGTGATGAAAACCAGATGTTGTACAATGTAGTGGATACTCCCCTGGGATTAATCAATCTCATGACCTATCTAAACCGGGAATATGGTGAAAAAATCAAGGGGAAAATTGCCAAATCAAGAATTGATTTTGATAACTTTAGAGAGTTAAAAAGAATATTGAGTGAATTTAAGCCGGATCTGGTTGGAATCCGTTCCCTCACATGCCTTCGTGATTTTGTCCACAATACAGTGGCCTTGATTCGCCAGTGGGGATTTTATGCTCCCATCATTGCAGGAGGTCCGTATGCCACCAGTGATTACACAACAGTGTTGCAGGATACGAACATCGATCTGGTGGTTATTGGTGAAGGTGAAATCACCCTTTCCCAGATTATTGAAAAAACCATAGCAAATAATGGCAGGTTACCGGATCAGACAGTTTTAAAGGAAATCCCCGGCATCGCCTACATTCCAAACGATCAAAAGAGAGACAAGCACCTATCCAGGAATATGATCATCCTGGACGAAATGGAATTTTCTCCCCCGAAGGATTTTGAACCCGGGTTCAATTCCCTCTCTAAACCGGGTGACCTGGCCTATGTGATTTATACCTCCGGAACCACCGGGAAGCCAAAGGGGGCAATGATAGAGCACAGGAATGTGACACGATTATTCAATAATTCCGCATTTCAATTTGATTTTAACGATAAAGATGTATGGACGATGTTTCACTCTTATTGCTTTGATTTTTCTGTGTGGGAGATGTATGGAGCCCTTCTGTTTGGAGGAAAGTTGATCCTGATACCAGAAATGGCTGCCAGGGATTCGCAAGCATACCTTGAAATAATGAGAGAGGAAAGTGTAACGATTTTAAACCAGACCCCAACATCATTTAACAACATTTCCAGTATAGAGATGGCCAATCCGCGGCAAGATTTAAGATTGAGGTATATCATTTTCGGAGGCGAACGTTTAAACCCGGAAAAGCTGAAGGACTGGAAACTCAAGTACCCGGAAACAAAATTGATCAACATGTACGGAATAACCGAAACCACAGTACATGTGACCTATAAAGAAATAACTGATGATGACATTAAGGCGAATATATCCAATGTGGGGAAACCAATTCCTACCCTGGATACTTACATACTGGATAAGAATCTGAACATATTGCCGGATGGAATACCCGGGGAGTTGAGTATCGGGGGTGAGGGGCTGGCCAGAGGCTATCTGAACCGTAATTGTTTAACGGGTGAAAAGTTTGCGGGCCATCCTTTCAAAAAGAGAGAGAGAATATACCGTTCCGGAGATTTAGCAAAGCGGTTGGAAAATGGGGATATGGAATACCTGGGGCGATTCGATCAACAGGTAAAAATAAGGGGGTACAGGATCGAGTTACAGGAAATAGAATCCCGGTTAAACACCCACCCATCCATAAAAAAATCAGTGGTATTGGAAAAGAGAGACCAGGCGGGACTCAATTCTCTTATTGCCTATTATATTTCAGATGAACCCATCGATACCAGTACTTTGCGGGAATACCTGGCCGGGGTATTACCCGATCATATGATCCCGGCCTTTTTTATCCCTGTAGACCATATTCCCTTAACCCCCAATGGAAAGATAGACAAAAAATCACTACTTGAGCGGGAAATTGTCTTTGACAGCGAATATGCTGCACCAACCAATAAGATTGAGAAAGAGCTAACCTCTATATGGGAGGATGTTTTAGGGGTCAGCCAGGTAGGAACCAGGGATAACTATTTCCAGTTGGGTGGAGATTCCATCAAAATGATTCGCCTGATCAATTCGATCAACAAGAATTTAAATACATCGTTAAACATAACCGATGTGTTCAATAATCAAACCATCGATGAACTGGCAAATATTATTGATGAAGGTGTCGATCCGGAAAGTGATAAATACCTGGAAGAGGTCAGGGCAGAGCTAGATCGTTTAAGAGGCAGGGTGTTTTCAGTGGGAAGGTGGCTAAATGAACTCGAAGATGTCTTTCCAATGAGCGATATCCAGAAGGGAATGGTTTTTTATTATTTAAAAAATCCAGGTCAGGCGGTGTATCATGACCAGATGGTTTTTTATGTCAATTATGGTGAGTTTGACATCGAACGGTTTAGAAAGGCAATGAACCTTTTAATGCATAAACATTATATGTTGAGAACTGCTTTTAACCTGGATGACTTTGGACAGGAAATTCAGATGGTTTATAAGAAAGCATTGGGTGATATCCAATATCATGATATTTCAGACTATGGAAAAGCAGCTCAGGAGGTATATGTTCAACGGTTAGTAAACCTGGATAGACACACTGCTTTCGATGTTGAACAACCTCCCTTATGGAGAATGAGTATCTTTAAGGTTGACCATCAATCCATCTGCCTCTTCTGGTCCGTGCACCATGCCATTATCGATGGTTGGAGTAATGCTTGTTTTATGACTGAATTGAACGACACCTATATCCGCCTGAAATCAGAACCTGGTTTTGTTCCTCAAAAATTAAAAAGTAGTTATAAAGATTTTATTATTGCAGGGATCTCCGAGAAAAAGAGAGGGATGGCGATGGATTTCTGGAAAAACGAATTACATGATTGTAAACGGATCGAGTTTCCCCTTAAAAAGAATAATGAACCGTCCCCGGGTGTCAGGCGATTTAATCATAAATTTGAACCAACGTTTTTTAATAAATTGAAAAAGATGAGCAATAAACACAACGTGTCGGTTAAAAATATCTGCTTCTGCTCTTATTTATTCATGTTAAACATGTTATCCTTTGATAACGATATTGTGGTAGGGCTGGTTTCAAATAATCGGCCTCTTGTAGAAGATGGTGATAAAATTATTGGATGCTTCTTAAATTCAATACCCTTCCGAATGAAGATTCCCTCCAATATCACCTGGCTGGATTATATTCACCTGGTTGAGGATAAAATGGTTGAGTTAAAGCCATATGAGAGAGTTCCCTTTTTTAAAATCTTGAGAATGATAAATGAGAAGGCCCAGGAGGAGAATCCCCTTTTTGATACCATATTCAACTTTGTGGATTTTTATGTATACAAGCGGGTGAATGAGGAGATTATAAAAAATTATCTCTCCAATGAACCCGATCTTCCATTTTCAATCGAAGGGTTTGAGAATACCAATACGGTTCTGGATTTTAATATTTCCACTACCCTGGAAAATTTTCATTTGACCATTTTTTATTCAAGCTTATTGAGTGATGAATTTGTTGAGAACCTATTTTCCTGGTTCAAAACAATTATCCTTAAAATGGTGAATCATCCACAAGGCTGTGCAAAAAAAGAAGAAATCATTGATGTTGAGGAACGAAAAAAATTGTTGGGCAGGATGACGCAAGAAACCGGGACTTTTCCACTGGAGAAGCCCGTTGTACGTTTATTTGAAGAGGAGGTTGAAAAAAATCCCGATCATATGGCTGTGGTTTTCAAGGATATTCAGTTATCCTATAGGGAGCTTAATTCAAAATCCCATGGTCTGGCAGAATTGTTAAAAAGAAAAGGAATCGAAAAAGACCGCCTGGTAACCGTGATGATGGCTCGCTCACACTGGATGGTGATAAGCATTCTCGCCATATGGAAACCTGGAGGTGCTTATGTTCCCATCGATCCGGACTATCCCCAAAAAAGGATAGAGTCTATTCTTGAGGTCTCGGAACCTGGTATTCTATTGACCGACACTGATTCCCTGCCTGCGAGACTGAAGAAAGGGAAAAAATGGGGAGAAAAAATAGTGGTATTGGATCAGGTTTCTCTCCCAGGTAAAGATAGTAACCAGGTTTCGTCAGAAGTAGAAATGAGTGACCTGGCATACGTGATCTTTACCTCCGGGTCTACGGGTAAGCCCAAGGGCGCAATGGTTGAACATGGAGGAATTGCCAATCATATTTGGGCCAAGATTGGGGATACCGGCATGAAAAAAGGGAGTATCATGGCTCAAAATGCCAGTTTTACCTTTGTTGTGTCTGTGTGGCAGTTTTTTGCTCCCCTGGTTCTGGGTGGGAAAATCGTGATCTATTCGCAAGGCACTATTATGGAACCTCAAAAATTTGTAAAACAATTAAAAAAAGATGGTGTGTCAATTCTTGAGGTGGTTCCGTCATATTTATCCACCATGCTGGAAAGTGACATGTTAGAACCATCTGCCAGGCTTTCACTCAAATGTTTGGTGGTTACTGGTGAAGCATTGAAACCGGAGCTGGTAAGAAGGTGGTTTGAGGTTTATCCTGGTATTAAAATGATCAATGCTTATGGTGCCACGGAAACATCGGATGATATCTCCCACTTTCCTATCTCCCAGGCTTCCGAATATGAAAGTATCATCATCGGAAAATCGCTGCCCAACCTTGATATATACATACTGGATAATACAATGCAATTATGTCCCCTGGGTGTTAAGGGGGAAATCTGCGTATCGGGTGTGGGTGTGGGTAGAGGATATTTGAAGAACAAAAATCAAACCAAACAGGTATTTTTGGAAGACCCTCTCAACCCAAAGGAAGGACGAAGACTCTATAAAACAGGTGACATGGGACGGATTCTCCCGGATGGGAATATCGAATATTGCGGTCGAATGGATAACCAGGTAAAGATCAGGGGATTCCGGGTTGAATTGGGAGAGATCGAATCAGAGATTTTAAATCATCCCAAAATAAAGGATGCAGTGGTTATGCTCAAGACCGATGAAAAGGGCCAAAAAAATCTTTATACTTATATCGTAACTTCTGAAACTTCAAACCAGGAATTTAAGGCTCACAATTACCGGGCACTAAAACGATATCTCTCTTACCGGTTACCCGGGTATATGATTCCCAACCAGGTGATAGAGCTGGAGAGGTTACCCTTGAATCCACATGGCAAGGTGGATAGAAAATCACTTCCTGATCCAGGGAATGAGAGCACTCCGGATCTGGTAAAACCTCAGACTCCTATCCAGGTGAAACTCACTGAGACCTGGTCTGACCTATTGGAAATTAGCAGGGAAGCAATTGGTATACACTCGGATTTCTTTGAACTGGGAGGTCATTCTCTAAGCGTGATGAGGTTGACAGCAAAAATACACAAGGAATTGAAGGTGAATGTTCCGCCAGGAGAGGTATTCAAAAATCCCACGATTTTTGAACTCTCTCATTTAATAGAAAACTCTGAGAAAGAAGAATATATTGAACTTATTCCTATGGAAAAAAGAGAGTATTATGAGTTATCTTCCAATCAGAAATCATTGTATGTGTTACACCGGATGGATTCTAACAATACGGCTTATAATATGCCCTCCAGGCTGGATTTACCACTGGATCTTGATATGGAACAGTTGAGAAAGACATGTCAACAGTTAATTGCCAGGCATGAGAGCTTAAGAACCTCCTTTATTACTGTGGGGAGGAAACCTGTACAGAGAATACAGAAAGACAGTGAGCTGCAAATCGAGCAATACAGCCTGGAACCGAATTCAGACATAAAGAAACAAAAGCAGAAAATCATGGAAGCATTTATACGCCCGTTTGATTTAACCAGGGCACCGCTTTTACGAATCGGCCTGATAAAGACTCAGGATCAATCCATTTTACTGCTGGACATGCACCATATTATATCCGATGGGATATCTCTCCGGATACTGCAGGAGGAGTTTGATGCACTATTAAAAGGGCACGTGATTCCTGCATTGAAGTTACATTATAAAGATTTTTCGCAATTTCAGAGCAGCGCTTTAAGGGCTGAGAAGTTCTGGTTAAAGGAATTGAAGGGTGAGCTCCCGGTGATTCAACTGCCCTATGATTTTCCCCGACCATCCACCTATGATTTTGCCGGAAGCTCAATGAATTTTAAATTGGGTACGAAAGAAATATATGCCCTAAAAAACATTGCAAGGGAAGAAAAGGTCACAACCTACCTGGTCATGCTAGCCATATATAATATTCTGCTGTATAAAATAAGCGGGCAGCAAGACATTATTGTAGGTACCAATGTGGCAGGACGTAACCATCCTGATCTGCAGGGTATTATTGGCATGATGGTGAATACACTGGTTTTAAGACAATTTCCTCAAAAAGAAAAAACATTCATTGAATTTTTACACGAGGTG
>JGI10211J34971_10000900_pt1 | contig 24791 bp, 30 predicted proteins | sample Etolagsediment_FD_34971 | JGI IMG/M metagenome (IMG submission 34971)
CCGATGAAGATCTGGAGAAGAGATCAGGCGTTTATCGGGTTGTTAAAGCGTTGGAGAAGTTTCGGGAGAAGAACGCCCCCGAAGTCACCCCCGAAGTTGAACGTGAGTGGGTTGGTCTGACTGAGGTCGAGATTCGGTACGCATTAAGAGAGTGGGCTGAAACAAATCAGACAGTTAGAGAAATGCTGTACGCCATCGAAGCCAAGCTGAAGGAGAAGAACACCTAAAAGGCGAACGGACGAACAACATAAAAAGCGAACAAGTACGAAGTTTGACGTACAAATAAGGGGTTATATGAAAGATTCGGAAAAGTTTGTCATCACTCACGGGACGGCATTAGATCTTGCCGTCAACGTGATGCATCGGATGCTTAGAGAGAATGGATGGCTAAAGATCGAGTGTAAAGCAGGAAACCGGACTTTGAGTCAGAACGCCCTGTACTGGGTCTGGATGACTGAGATCGCAGATTTTATCAACGAGAAGAACGGCACAGACTTTACGAAGGATGAGCTACACGTTCGCATGAAGCATGAGTTCTTGGGCTATGATGATCCGACAATCGGCACAGTGCAAATCCCATCTCAACTTAAATCGACAGAGCGTCTCAGCAAGACAGATATGTTCACATATATGTTAACAATCGATACGCATTGGGCAAATCTTGGTCTGATGCTGTCTCGCCCTGAAGATTCTGTCTACGCGCAACTGAAGAGGAAGAATGAAGGCCACGAGTAGACGATGTGCAAACTGCCGCAAGAAGTGTGATGCACAAGAGGCAATCGTTTCAACCCTGAAGGCATTCTGTTCGTATGAGTGCCTAAAGGAGTTTTCGGCAAAGGAGCGTCGAAAGGAAAGGACGAAACAGGACAAAAAGACAAGGGAAAGATTAAAGACAAAAGGTCAATGGACTAAAGAAGCTCAGAAGGCATTCAATGCCTATATTCGAGCCAGAGATCGTAATATGCCTTGCATATCATGTGGCGTTGCACAAACCGACGAGGCAAACAAGTTCGATGCAGGCCACTACCGATCCACGGGATCAGCACCACATCTCAGATATAATTGCTTAACTGCTTTGCTCAATGCAAGAAGTGTAATCGTTGGCTGTCTGGCAATGTGGCTGATTATCGTCGCCATCTCATTTCACGCATTGGGCTTTCAAGAGTCGAGGCACTTGAGGCAGATCAGGACATCAGGAACTTTGACATTGCCTATCTCAAACGGATTAAATCCATATTCACAAAAAAATGTAAATTAATCGAAAAAAAGTGTTGATTCTGTGTCTTGGTTTGTTAATATGTACTTGTCGAAACACACATAGGGGAATTTGATATGTATATGACTCAAGCACAAATCGCTAAGGCGGCATTCGATCATATGAAAAATGGTGGTCTGATTTCTAGTCATGGCTTGTCTGACAAGCAAATCTGGCGTATCGGCTATATCTACGCAGGTGTAGTTCAGCATGACCACGGTCAGGTCACTCGCCAACAATTTGATTCCATCCACTTTGAGGGGATGCCAGAAGCTCACGAGCGTTTCAATAACGAGCGTGAAGAATGGTTAGCAAGCCGTCCTTGAGACGGCTTTTTGCTATAATCTCATCATGAACCCGATGACCTCAACATTCATAACGTCGATAGATGATTTCGTTACGTCTGAGACTCATACCTGCATCTGGAATCACTGGCCTCAGTCTCAATCTGAGCCGGAGGAGTGGGATCTTGTCTCTGTCGATGGTATGGATGAGAGGGTCTGTCCTGAAGATTTATGGCAGGCCGCAAAGAATGAATATCCTGACAACGCAAAACCGTTAGAGGAGTATTGACCATGAGCGCACATGATTTTGAGGTTGAGATGGATTGCCTAGAGTGTGGGTATAAGTTCTGGGCTGATCTCGACGAAAAACCTATGTGTCCAAAATGCAAAGGCGTGAAGATCGTTAATGTGGAGGTTGACGAGCCAGATCCAGAAGCATAAGATTTAAAAACGTGCCGGACGGGAATTGGCAGTTCCCTAGCTAACCGGACTGAAACAAGAGAAAAATGACCCGTGTCGCATTCCGGCACAGGTTATATTGTAACGACTCCGTTGCATTTCTCAATACTTCAGTCATTCCGTCCGTTAAAGTACGCGCATCGTCGTACAGCGCAAAAAAGCGAGTAATCGTGTTCTAACCTTTGAGGGCGGGACAAACAGCGTTATAGGCAACCATGTGTATACATTGTGTGTACGTTGGAGGGTGAGGTGTTACGAGCCTCGACTAAATGCATAGTATTACTATGCAGAGCCGTCAAAAATCGTTGCTGATGACTTGAACGCGATTTGACCAGTATTGAACTGAATATGTTGAGGGTTGCCTAATAGCCCTCTAATGACCACTATTGTCTGGAGAAAACATGAGGCCATTGTACGAGTCAGAACAAGACAGAGAAAACGAAGATCGAGTCGCAAAGACTCTTTCCAATAAATTTGAATGTACATACTTCAAACTGCCAATTGCTTACAAGGCTGATTACGCCTTTCTGCGTGAGGAGAAAGTGGTTGGGTTGGTCGAAGTCAGATGCCGTAACGTCACCTTTGCGAAGTATGAAACCATCATGTTGTCTGTCCACAAGCGGATGGACTGTTTGGCATTGGCAGATGCGCTCAAAGTTCCTGCACTCTTTGCTGTTCAGTATCAGGATGGTCTATATACAATCAATCTAGAAGAAGAGCCTGACTTTGCCAAAGTGGGGGGCAGGAACCAGTTAAGAGATTGGCAGGATGTCGAGATCGTCTTTCATTACAATACAGGGAGGCTAACGAAATGGAACTGAGGCCGCACCAAGAGAAAGCTGTCCAAATGATTCGGGAATCCTTACTGCGGGGCAGGAAGCGTCCAATCCTTGCCGCACCATGCTCATTCGGCAAGACCATTACAGCCGCACACATTTTGAAATCTGCGGCAAACAAAGGGAAGCGAGGAATCTTTATCTGTGATCGGGTCAAACTGATTGCTCAGTCTGTTGAGCAATTTGACAATCACGGTCTGGATTTTGGAGTGATCCAAGGATTGCATGAGAGAACAGATCTGCGAGAGCCAATCCAAATTGCATCGATTCAAACGCTCGCTCGAAGACGACAAGTTGATTTCGATATTGCAATCGTCGATGAGTGTCATACACACTACAAAACACTGACAGCGTACATGGAGAAATTCAGCAATGTCCCATTCATCGGACTTAGTGCCACACCTTATTCAAAGGGTTTGGGTAGACACTATGACGATCTCATTCTTCCTATCACGCCACGCGAACTACTGGATCAAGGATACCTCTGCCCAATTCACTATTACGGTGGTAAGAAGCCAGATTTATCTGGTGTTGGAAAAAAGCGACTAAGNACAGGACAGAGTGATTACGATCCTGACCAACTGGCGCAGGCATACGAGTCTGAATTNTCACTTGTAGGTGATATTGTGAGGAACTGGTTGTCGCATGGAGAAGACAGTCAGACCATCGCATTCTCACCAAGCATCAAGCACAGCAAATATCTTGTAGAGCAATTCAATGAGGCGGGAATCCCTGCTGTCCACATCGACGGCTACATGGATGATGAAGAGCGTCAGATTTTGTATGAGGCGCATGATCGAGGCGAGTACAAGATCCTGTCATGCTCACGGTTGCTGAACACAGGCTATGACGCTCCACAGGTCAGATGCTTAATTGACTGCTATCCAACTCAGTCGCTTATAAGCTACATCCAGAGAGGCGGTCGGATTCAGCGCACCTTTGGCGGTAAAGAGTATGCGATCTATTTGGATCACGCAGGAAACACCAGACACGGGTTTGTCGAGGACATCGTTCCTGAGAGGCTTGATGACGGGAAACATGGGTACAGCGAACGAAAGCAGACCAAAGAAAAGACAGAGCCGAAGACGCATGAATGTCCGCAATGCCTGCAACTGTTCGTTGGTGTGAAATGCTCATGCGGATACGAACTACCGCAAAAAGAAAAGATCAAGACAGATCAGCAACTTCTGGAGCGTTTGCAACGCAAGGATAACAAAGAGACACCGAAACAGGATAAAGGTGAATGGTTGGGCGGGTTATACTTGTATGCACAGCAGAAGGGATATTCGAGTGGTTGGGCGCATCATAAATACAAAGCCAAATTTGGTGTTTGGCCTAACAAGATCGAGCCAATCATGGTCAGTGAAATCCCCATTGAAGTTCTCAACTTCATCAAAAGCCAACAAATCAAATATGCAAAAGGAAAGGCGAAGCATGACAATCGAAACTATTCTATCGCGTCTTGATAAGGTCAAGAAAACACATTCAGGATACAAGGCGTGTTGTCCCGTACATAAAGACAAAAACCCAAGCATGGTCATTACCGAAAAGAACGGCAAGGTCTTGTGCCATTGTTTCTCATGTGGCGCACGAGGGTCTGATGTCGTCGAGTCTCTNGGGTTGAGTGCCAGTGAGTTATTCAGCACAGAATATCAAGGAGATCGTGACGCTAAATACCATCTGAAGAAATTCAAGCTCGAAGACGAGATGGCTGTCATGTTATATGAACAGGATAAGAGGAAAGGCAAATATCTGACGCATTCAGATTACAAGAGATACAAACTGGCAAAGGCAAGGCTCGAATCCATAGCCGCATAAAAAAATATGGAATATTTGAAAAAAAGTGTTGACTCTACCTGTGGGTTTGATATTCTATCCCTGTCGAAATTCAATAGGGGAGAAAATTCGATGTGTAAATTGTACGAAGAGACTTGTTCACGTTGCGGCGGCGCGGGCGTTTGGATGACAGGCGAAATCACGTTCACTGTCAATGGTGTTCAAGATCGCCACTGTTTCAAATGCAATGGTTCTGGTAAGGAGTTTTTCAAGACTTCACCAGAACAGCGCGAAAAAAATCGTGAAGCGGCTCGTAAGCGTAAAGAAGCCAAAATGATCGCAGAGCGCGAAGCTCGTGAAGCGCAGGAGCGTTTAGAGAACAATGGTTACACTTTGGAAGAAATCCGTGAACAACAAATCAAGGAGCGCGAAGAAGCGCGTAAGTTAGAAGCCGCGCAGTCTGAGTGGTTAGGCGAAGTTGGTGAGAAGGTCGAACTTACTGGAACGTGTATTTTTGCCAAGGCTTACGAGGGATTCTACGGTTGGAAAACTTTGTTTATCATTAAAACTGAAGATGGCAGTATCGCCAAGTTCTACACAACTTCACAAACCTTTGATGATGTTGAAAAAGGTAATACTGTCGAGATGACCGGAAAGGTCAAATCGCAGGACATCAACGCTGACCGTGATAACCAGAAGATTACCGTTTTAGAGCGTGTCAAATGCCAAGACACTTACAGAATCATTGAAGAAGAGGCGGCGGCGTAAGCCGCCCTAAGGGGTAAGTCATGTACTGCATTTTAGGAGAACGACATGATTGAGATCATTGCATACGCGATCCTCGTATACTTGTTTCTAATGGGGATCATTGGCTTGAGTGCGATCATCGCGCCCAAGCTATACCCAAAGCACTTCATGGACTTAGACAAAGGGTGGTGGAAGAAATGGTAGATCTACACGAAGCCGCAGAAACTCTCTACAACAAAAAGTGTCCACGTTGCGGAGATCAATGCACAGATTATTACTGGTGTCGTCATTGTGGCGACATCACCTTGCTTGATGAGTATCAGGATGACCAACTCGACAAAGTTGCTCCAGTATTCATCGAGCCAAAGAACCCATGAGAGTCGATTATCTAACGCCTCTCGAAATGCTTGAGAAAGCACGAAAAGAGACACAACTCCATCGACAAGCGATGTGTCTTTGGGTAAGCAGGCATGGTAACTACTCGATCTCACGACATCCTTTCCCCTATCGAGATCGGGTAGTTGCTGTGATGTTTTATCGTCAAGCAACGAAAGAATGATATAATGCTCCACGATACAATGGTTTACAGCGGGGTTGTAATCCTGAGTGTCAACTTAATCTATCTGGGATGGATCATTTGGCGTTGGAGACGTATCGATGAGCAAGAATGGAAGACCCCCAAGAGTATTCACGCCACAGGAAACGAAACAAGTTCTCAAGATGGCGGCTCGCCTGTCAAAAGGTCAACTCGCTGATTTCTTTGGAGTTTCTGAAAATACGTTCAGGGAGATCGAGAAAAGACAACCTGAAGTTTCTGAGGCGTATAAAAAGGGTCGTGCAATTGTTATCGATGAGATCGCTGAGTCGTTGATTGAAAAGGCAAAAGGCGGATCTGAACCTGCCGCGATGTTCTTCCTCAAGACTCAAGCCGGATGGAGGGAAAAGGATAAGGATTCAGGTGATAAGCAACCTGTCACGATTAACTTAATCAAGCCTGATGACGCAGATTAATCCTACCCGTCCTCAATGGGACTACATCCACACTCAGGCTAAGTATCCTGCATTCGTCGCAGGATTCGGTGCAGGTAAGACAGAAGCCGCAATCCTCAGATGCATATTCGGTCTGATACGAAACCCAAGCACCAATCGAGGATTCTACGAACCGACATTCGATTTGATTCGGATGATTGCCTTTCCACGATTTCAAGCTACGCTCGATCAACTTGGATTAGATTACACACTGACCAAGATGCCTGATCCCAAGATCGAACTCGACGGATATGGAACGATCTACTTCCGATCAATGGATAATCCAGAACGCATCGTCGGTTATGAACACGCAGACGCAGATATAGATGAGCTTGATACGCTCAAGACAGACAATGCTGAGAGAGTCTGGATGCAAATCTTATCTCGTAATCGTCAGCACAAAGAATCTGGTGAACCCAATACGATTGGAGTGACAACAACACCAGAAGGATTCCGGTTTGTCTATCGGGCATGGAAGCAGAACCCGAAAGCAGGCTACGAAATCATTCAAGCACCAACATCATCGAACCCGCATCTGCCCAAAGATTATATCGACAGCCTCAAAGATATTTATCCGACTCACTTACTCGACGCATATTTGGAAGGCAAGTTCGTCAACCTGCAATCAGGGACGGTTTATAGTTCATTTGATCGGCTGACCTCGAACTCGAACGAGGAGATCAAGAAGGGAGAGCAACTGTTTATCGGCTGTGACTTCAACGTCACCAAGCAGGCCGCAACGGTTTATATCAAACGAGATGGTGGTCATACTTGGCATTGTGTTGATGAACTAACCAATATGTATGACACGCCTGAGATGATTGAGGTCATACAGAGTCGATTCAAAGGCCATGACATTGTGATTTATCCTGACGCATCTGGTGGGTCGAGAAAGACTGTCAACGCCTCATTATCTGACATTGCTTTGCTTCAACAGGCAGGCTTTGCAGTACGAGCCAAGAAGTCTAACCCTGCTGTACGAGATCGGATTATGGCAATGAATGCCGCACTTGAATCTGGTCGGGTAAAGGTGAATGTGAAGAAATGCCCAAATGTGGCACAATGTCTGGAGCAACAGGTGTACAAAAATGGTGAGCCGGACAAAACCTCTGGTGTAGATCACCAGAATGACGCAACTACTTATCCGATTGCGTTTGAGATGCCGATTATCAGGCCAGTAGCGAACATTGAAGTGAATTTCGCGTTATAGGAATGGAACTATGCCAGTAAGTACCGAACATCCCGACTTCCAAAAGTACACGCCTGTCTGGGCGCGAACTCGTGATGCTGTGAAAGGAACAGTGCAGGTCAAAGAGAAGAAGCACGAATATTTGCCTGTGCCTGACAATTACTCTGGGGATGAACGCAAGGGAACTGAAACGGTTCGATACAGACACTATATCAAACGTGCTGTATTCACGAACTTTACTGGACGTACTAAGAATGCGCTTGTCGGTGCGGCATTCCGCAAAGATCCTGTGTTCGAGCTACCTGAGAATCTCGAATACCTCATTGATGATGCGACAGGTGACGGCCTTAGTTTGATCCAGTTAGCCAAGGATGAATTATCGAATCTGTTAGAGACGGGTCGTTGTGGGTTCTTGGTTGATTATCCGCAAGCAGACGACAATCTTAGCGCAGAAGATGTGGCGAGGATGGAGCTTAGAGCATCAATCATTCCGTATCTGGCTGAAGCCGTCATCAACTGGAAAACTGATGTGGTTCGAGGCCGTAAGTTATTAGTGGCTGTCACTCTCGCAGAGAAGTATCTCGATCCAGAAGACGAGTTCGATCACACATACAAAATGCAATATCGTGTCTTGCGACTGAAAGAAGACGGATATACACAACAGTTATATAGAGATGAAGAGCCATACGGAGAAGAGTTCTATCCTCGTAAGGCTGACGGCTCTGTCTGGGACATCATTCCATTCCAGTTTGCAGGATCGAAGAACAACGATTCGACTGTCGATGATGCTCCACTGTCTGACATTGCTGACATCAACATGGCTCATTATCGAAACTCAGCAGACTACGAAGAGTCCTGCTTCCTGATCGGGCAACCAAGCCTGTTCCTTACAACGTCATTAAGTGACGAGCAATTCCGGTCAATGAACCCGAAAGGCATTCAGTTAGGCTCACGATCTGGTCATCTGTTAGGTGAGACAGGATCAGCGACATTGCTTCAGGCCAATCCGAACCAGTTAGTGCTTGAGGCGATGAGGCTGAAGGAGTCTCAGATGGTCATGATCGGCGCAAGAATCATCACGGATAGAAGCGGCAATGAGACTGCTGAGGGTGCAAGAATCCGGTTCGCATCAGAGAATTCAGTATTAGGCGACATTGTTGGCAACTTATCTGAGGCCGTGAAGACCTGCATTGGATGGGTTGGTGAATTCATGGGTGCAGATACAGATGGATCGACGTTTGCAATCAACAAAGAGTTCTATGACAAATCAGTCGATCCGCAGATGATTATGAGCATGGTCACACTCTTAGACCGCAATATTGTCGCAGAGAAGGACATCTTTGATCGTCTCAAGTCAGGTGGATTGATTGAATCGACTCGTGTATTGGAAGAAGTGCAGGAGGAGCGAGGCGTTGCGCCCGTGAATATGGATGGTTAAGAAAGTCACCACTAAGTCAGGACGCAAGATTCCGGCTAAGTATTTAGAGGGTTTGACCGGAGCGCAGAGAGCGAAACGGTTGGCACAGTTAGAGAGAATGCAGAAGGAAGGAAAGGTCTTGGGCGAGCTTGCAGGAGATCGAACTGCTAAAGGCAAGCGTAAGAAAATCCCTGAATCTATCTACACGAAGAAATACAGGAGTCGTTTCGGTGGCAATAAGTGATCGAGCAAAGAAAGCACTACAACGTAAGGCCAAAGAAGCAAATGCACCTTATGGTGCTTTGAAGCAAATCTATGAGAAGGGCATGGGTGCGGCTGTTACTTCAGGCCGTCGAGTTGGCGCATCACCTCAACAATGGGGAATGGCTCGCGTCAATTCAGTGCTGACGGGCGGCAAAGCTCGCGCAGTAGACTCGAAGCAGTGGGAAGCGATCAAAAAGCATCGGGCAAGCAAGAGGTCAAAATAATGGCTAAAGACCCAAGACTGAAGCGAGTTGGTGTAGAAGGCTTCAACAAACCAAAGCGTACCCCAAGTCATCCGACAAAATCTCATGTCGTCGTTGCGAAAGAAGGCGATAAGGTGAAGACCATTCGATTTGGGCAACAGGGCGCAAAGACAGCAGGTAAGCCAAAGGCCGGAGAGTCTGAGGCAATGAAACAGAAACGGGCATCATTTAAAGCTCGTCACGCAAAGAATATCGCAAAGGGGAAGATGTCTGCGGCTTTTTGGGCTGACAAAGTGAAGTGGTAAATGTCTGAAGACTTACTGAGTCGGATTACTCGACACCAGATCTTTATACAGAGGCTTGCCGGAGGGCAGTCATTGCAGGCGCAAGTCAAGCTAGAGCGTCTGATGGGCGAACTCGAAGCCAAGATCTTATCTGGTGACTTAAATAGTGCTGTTGAAATGCGCTATCAGATGCAATTAGACGATCTCAGGCAGTATGCTAGAGCAACCTTTGGTGAGATTACTGCTGATTACTCGCAATTTGGCATCGATTTCATGGAGTATGAGGCTAACTTCTCTGCAAAGATGATCGGAGATGGCACATCTGCACCATTCCTGCCGCCAAGCCCCGATCAGTTACGCTCTGGATTCTTCACTGACATCTTAACTCTGCAACCGAATCAACAAGGCTTAACCGTTGAAGGGTATTTGTCTCGATTCGGGGAGCAAAAGAGCAACCAGTTTATACAAGCGATTCGTGACGGGTTTATCTTAGGTCGAACCGGAGGGGAGATTCAGCAAACCGCCAAAGGTGTGTTGGATCTTCAACGGCATCAACTGAACTCAATGATCCGCACCCTAACCAACCATCTGGCTAATCAGTCTCGACAGATGACCTTTGAGCAGAACAAGGATGTATTAGAGGGCTACGAATGGGTTGCAACGCTTGATTCTCGCACATCATTCATCTGCATGAGTCGAGATGGGATTATCTACCCAATATCAAATAACCCTGAACGCTCACCAAAGCCCCCTGCACATTTTGGCTGTCGTTCGACGACTGTCCCTGTTGTCAAAAGGGAGTTTGACCTGTTAGCAGATGAGGATGAACAGAGGGCTTCATTCGGTGCTGATGGCAAAAGGCCAGTAGACGGCAAGCTCAACTACGAACAATGGCTACGAACGCAACCTAAATCCTTTCAGATTCAAGTGCTTGGGAAGGAAAGGCAGAAACTATTTGAACAGCAAAAGCTACCTCTGACTCGTTTTGTCGATCCTAATGGTCGCACCCTGTCGCTAGATGAGTTACGTCAACTGGATGTCGAGTTCAACGGCATGACTGTACAACAGGTCGTACAGCAGACAATCCCTCAACCGAAGGCAGAGCCAAGCCTCTATCAATATCGATCCGCCGCTGACATTAAATTCAAATCACCTAAAGAGGCCAAGGCCAGAATCAAAGAATATGTCGAGAAAGGCAATCAAGACCCTAGACATTATGACGATACGAGATTCAGTGGCAATCCTAAGTGGGGTAAGGCGAGTCGCTTCAACGATGATGTATCAGTCGGACTTGAAGCCTGCATTGATGACCTTGAGGGGTTAGCCCGCACATTTAATATTCCAAACTTGCGAGCGTTCAGGGCGATAAGTCGAAGGGCAAACGCTGATATGGGTGATGCGTCGATGGGTATTAATCAAAAATACATGGGGGCTAGAGTTCCGAATATGGGATCGAGGCCAGAAAGCGCACTAATGTCGCAACCTGCCCGTCAAAAATCGTCATGGAAGCAAGGAGACAGTCAAGGTGAAAAGCCTTGGTCAGTCGCTTATTACCAAGATAACTATTTCGACACATTCCGATCAACGATTATTCATGAGTTTGGTCATCATGTTCATCAGACCTACAAGTTTCCAAAGAGTGCATTTGCACAAGCTAGAGGTAAATACCAAAGCCCTACTGAGAAAAAGTTGCAGTCCTTGTGGGGAGACTTACTTGATAGAAGAACGTCAGTGCCAACTGCGCCTAGTAAATATGCGGAGACAAAGCCCGTCGAATGGTTCGCAGATAACTTTTCTGCGTATTTCCTAAACCGGAGAGACAAGTGTGATCCCAAGTTTATAGAACTAATTGAGGAGATGATCGCTAATGCTTATAAGTGAAGAGAATGAAATACATGACGAAATCAGGGTGTTAATGAATAAATCTGATACCATTAGCACAAAGGATTTGGATAAAATAAGGGAGCTTGTAAAGAAGTTGCCTGAAGAGATCCAGTTTGACTACGGGGAGATATTTTCTCTCATAGATAACGGTATAATACTTTAACGTAGCAGAGCTACAACCAAGCAAACCAGAGGTACGCATGGAATTTTTGAATGAAGTAGAGCTTCCAGAGGAACTCAAGAGTAAATTGACAGAGGATGTGCAGAAGTACGCACAGGCTCAGATCGAAGAGACGGTCGCAGGACTTAAAGCCAAGAATGACGAACTTCTCGCTGAGAAGAAACGTATTCAGCAAGCAAAGGAAGAAGCAGATGCCAAGGCAAGAACTGAAGCGGAAAGGACTGCTCAAGAAAACGGGCAATTCAAAGAACTCTATGAAAGCCAAAAAGCCGAAGCCAATGGCTTACGGAAAAAAATCGAAGAAATGAATCATGCCGTTCAACGGCAAAAGATCACAGCAGAAGCGCAACGAGTTGCATCGTCTTTGACTAAAGACACAGCTAGAGCCAAGTTGCTCGAACAGCAAATCGCAACCAGACTTTCTGTGGTTGAAGGCGAGTTGAAGGTGCTTGATGACAGTGGACAATTGACAGTTAGCACTGTTGATGACTTAACTGCTACAATTAAGCAGAATTATCCATTCTTAGTGGATGGATCACAAGCACAAGGTGGCGGGGCTACCAGACCACAAGGCGGGGCTGATGTGGGCGCAAGAGAAATGTCTCGTGAAGATTTCGAGCAACTAGATCAAAAAAAGCGATCTGAGTTCTTCAAATCTGGCGGGAAATTGGTCTAGTAATTAATTAAGGTAAGGAGATAGCCCAATGGCTAACGTATTGACCGATCTTGCCGCTGACATCTATAAGGCGGCTGACGTAGTGGGAAGGGAGCTTGTTGGCTTCATTCCATCATCCACAATTAACTCTGACGTATCTGTTCGTGCGGCAAAAGGTGATGTAGTTCGTGCTTCATTCACTCGCTCTGCAACTGCGGTAGATGTCTCTGAAGCAATGACTATTCCTGAAGGAACAGATCAGACGGTTGACAACAAGACGTTGACGATCAGCAACTCTCGTGCAGTACAGATCCCATACACAGGTGAAGACATCCTGCATTTGAACAACGGTATCGGTTTTGAGACTGTATACGGTGACCAAATCTCGCAGGCAATGCGTACTCTCGTGAACGAAATGGAAGAAGATCTTGCTATCGAAGCATATCAAAACGCTTCACGCGCTTTTGGTACAGCAGGGACAACTCCATTCGGATCTAACTTCTCAGAGATCGCTGAAGTTCGTCAGATCCTCGTAGACAATGGAATGCCTGTAAACGATGGGCAGTGTTCACTCGTTTTGAACACATTAGCAGGCACTAACTTGCGTCAACTTGCTCAATTGCAGTCAGTGAACCAAGCGGGTAACGATCAGCTACTCCGTCAAGGTACATTGCTTGACCTTCAGGGCATGATGATTAAGGAATCAGCACAAGTACAAGCGCACACTAAAGGCGCGGGTGCAGGCTATGACCTTAACGGTGCAGGTGCGGTTGGTGGCACAACAATCACTCTTGATGGTGGTACTGTGAACACAACTGGTATCAAAGCAGGTGACGTTGTTACTTTCGCAGGCGACACTGTGAACCAGTACGTTGTAGGTACTGGCCTTACAGCGACAACTGGTGACATCATCTTGAACCCAACTGGATTGCGCGAAATCGTTGCTGATACTACCGAAATGACTATCGGTAACAGCTACACAGCGAACGTAGCATTCCATCGTGCGGCTCTTGAGTTAGCTATGCGTCCTCCTGCTGTCCCAGAAGGCGGTGATGCGGCTGAAGATGCATTGACTGTTGTTGATCCAACTTCAGGACTTATCTTTGAAGTTCGTGTCTACAAAGGCTACCGTAAGACAATGATTGAAGTCGCGGCTTCTTGGGGCGTAAAAGCCTTCAAGCCAGACTACATCGCTCTCTTGCTTGGCTAATAGAATGGGGCGGCGAAAGTCGCCCCGTTTCTTTGAGGATTTAATATGGCTCTCGTAATCGAAGACGGTTCTGTCGTTTCAGGCGCAAATTCCTACATCACTGTTGCTGAATACAAAGTATGGGCAGAAGATCGTGATATTACTGTTGGAACAGATGACGCAATCGAAGCGGGTATCTATCGTGCGATGGATTGGTTCGAGAGGCAGTTTTTCATCGGTAACAAGGCGAACGAGAATCAATTGTTGCAGTGGCCTCGAAACGAAGCGTTGATCGATGGATACTACGCAGAGGCTACGGAGATACCGAAAGAAGTTAAGAATGCTCTCTATGAGGCGACGAAAGTACAACTTGATGGTGATTCAGAACTCAATGCCCAAGAGAGAAAAACGAAACGAGAGCAAGTAGGTGATATTTCTGTTGAATATGCAGATAATTCTGACAATCGCAAGATCACACCTGCACTGACGTTCGCTATGAATCGGATTGTAATGCCTGCCGGAGTTGTGACGAGGTTGTAATGGCTTTCAATTATTCGCCTCTTTCGACATCTGCTACCACACTCATCACTAAGTTTGGCAAGCAATTAACCTTTACCCGAACAACAAAAGGGGCGTATGACCCGAATACAGGTCAAACATCTGACTCTACATCGACATTCGACAAGTATTGCTGTGTATTTGATTACGCAGATAACGAGATAACCAACACAACGATCCAACAGGGAGATCGTCGCTTATTGGCTGACCGCATGAGTTTGCCATCAATGACAGCGTTTCAATTGATTCGGTTGACTACCGGATTATCTCTATATCAGAAAACAAACCTGCTGATACCCTGCTGTCAGTCAACTTACAGGTGAGAGCATGAGTGTTGAAAATGACTTGATTCGAGCATCAGTCAACCTGAGTAAGTTTCACGAGAAAACGATTCGCGGAACATTGCTGTCATTCACTCGTCGCGTCATTCGAGAAACTCCTGTCGATACGGGCAGACTGCGTAACAACTGGCAATCGACGTTGAATGTGCCTGCCAGTGGTGAATTACAGACAGGAAAGCCGGAGCAGGATGCAGAATCGACACTGAACAGTTTAAAGATAGGCAATATATTCTGGTTCGTTAATAATTTGCCCTATGCTCGTCGTATCGAAGAAGGATATTCTAAGCAAGCTCCGCAAGGAATGTTAAGACGGAATGTCGCATTGTTAGTGAGTAAGTTGAGATGAGTACAGTATTCAACGACATACAGGCCGCACTTGATAATCGTCTCAACACGATTTCCGGCGGGTATGATATTGCTTGGCCTAATGTGCCGTATGAGCCTACGGCAAACGAAACATATTTACGCCCGACATTCCTGCCTGCCGCAACAGAGCAAGTGGGATTAGGTGATACAGGTTTAGATCGGACTGATGCGATTTATCAAGTCGATGTATTCACTGGTGCGGGGAGTGGTCGTACAGCGATTCCAGATTCAGTCGCAGACCATTTCAAAAGAGGGACAACTTTGACATATAATGGGACAAACGTGCGGATTTCGGGAGTTTCGATTTTACCCGCAACGATTGATGGATCATGGCAGATTGTGCCTGTATCTATAAATTTTTATTCATATACTGACGCGAGGTAAATTATGGCAATCGCAAATGGCGCACAGCATTCGCTGTTCTATATTGCGGAGTCAACGTATGGCACTACGCCATCAACTCCGACTCTTATCCCACTGCCTCATACGGCAGTTTCACTCAATATGTCCAAAGACGGCATCGAATCCGAAAAATTGCGCGGAGATCGTCAAGTCGAAGACTTTCGACATGGCAACCGTCAGATCGGTGGAGATGTCACAAGTGAGCTTGAATACGGTGAACTTGATGATTGGATTGAAGCCGCAATGGGCGGTAGTTGGACAACAGACGTTCTAAAGTCTGGATCAACTCGTCGTTCATTTACGATTCAGCGTCGATTTGGGGATTTAGCAACGGCAGAGTTCCACAACCATACAGGCTGTGAGATCAACTCAATGGCTGTATCTGTTGCGCCGAATCAGATGGCAACAATCACATTCGGGGTTGTCGGTAAGGATTTATCAATCTCGACAAGCCAGTTTGCAGGTTCTAGTGACGCAACAGCAGGCACAGAAGTTCCTTTCGATTCGTTTACCGGATCAATTACGGAAGGCGGGTCTACGATTGCAACGGTCACTGCAATTGAGTTTACGGTCGAGAATGGCTTAGAGCCTTTGTTCTCTGTCGGTTCTCAGACGACAAATCAACCATCAATCGGTAAATCTCGTATCACTGGATCATTGACAACTTATTTTGACAGCAAAGCTCTGTACGAGAAGTTCATCAATGAGACGGAATCAGAGATCGTTTTGACGCTGACTGACGTTGACGGCAACGATTACGAGTTCGACTTCCCTCGTGTGAAGTACAACTCAGGTCAACCGGATGTGTCTGGAGAAGGTGCTGTAACGGTAGCGATGGACTTTATCGCTCTATACAACGCAGGTTCAGACTTATCAAATTTGGTAATCACTCGTTCTGAGGCGTAAGTATGGAACTCTCTAATCTGATGACGGGTGAGAGCCATGAGTCAGGGGCAGAAGTCAATATTCTGTCCCCTGTCGATGGCAAGCCCACAGACTTCTTTGTCACGATCAAAGGATCTGACTCGAAAACATGGCGTACTGCAAAGAAAAAGCAGACAAGCATGATTAACGAGCATTTACGCAGTGGCGGTAAATATGAAGATCTTGATTATGATGGGATGGATGCAGAGGCATTAGCAGACGCGACAGTATCATGGAGAGGAATTACCAAGGATGGTAAGCCTTACAAGTTTACTCGTGATAACGCTTTAGCGTTGTATAACGAGTCCCCTGCTGTTGTGAACCAGTTACTCAACTTCCTGACTGAACGGGCAAATTTTATCAAGGGCTGATCGATGAGTTTGTACAATTCGGGAGATGGTGTTTTTTCATTAACGCCTATCCCGAAGGCTCAAAGGTCAGTCGGTACGATACGCTCAAGCAGGTTGAAAAGAGTACAGGCAGAACCCCGCCTGAATTGGCAAATGCTCCTGAGTTGTCATCTCAGCACAACGATCTATGGGAAGCGTATACAGCACTAAAAGAGTATACTTGGTCAGAGTTAGAGTCATATATGCGAGTTACAGGGCATCAACTTGAGCAATGGGAAATCCAAGCCGTGATGCAACTTGCTAAGTACAGGGATCAAGAACCGACATGGCAACCGAATACGCAACGCTAGTATTTAAAGCCGATACCAAGGAAATTGGTCAGGCTTTCAATCAACTCAAGAAACTGAACCAACAGGGCAAGATTACCGACAAGACTCTCAAATCGTTCGAGAAGTCGATGAAAGGTATTCGAGGCTCTGCGGGTCAGGCGGGTACTGCATTTGGCGGCATGGGTCGATCTGCGGGTCAAGCAGGTATTCAGGTTCAGCAACTCGTCGGGCAGGTTCAAGCGGGAACTGATCCATTCATTGCGCTGTCTCAGCAAGCGGCTGACTTGGGTATCGTTCTTGGCTTGCCGTTAGTAGGTGCGATTCTTGGTATCAGTGCCTCACTTGTCGGCACTTTATTGCCAAGTCTATTACTAGCATCAAAATCATTCAGTGACCTTCAGTCGGAAATTGAAGATGTTGGGCTAGAGATCACTGACTTGCCTGCGGAAATCATAGCGGCAGAAATGTCTCGTCTTAAAGAGGCGACAGACGAAGCGACAGAGGCATTCAATGATAACGAGAGGGCTTTAAATAAGGCGAAAAAACGCCTTGAAGAAGAAAGGGCTGTACTCGAAAGGAATGGCGTATCTACTGAAAACATCACCCGTCAAATGTTGGGCTTTCAGTCGGCAGTAGATTCTGCGGCAGAAAAAGTGCCAAATCTCACTGCGGCTGTAATTATTGCCACACAGAGACAGAAGAATTTTGAGTTGGCTACTAGAGGAGTATCTGAAGCACAACTCAAAGCACTTCAGACGCAAGCAGAATTCATCAACTCGTTGCAACTGGAAATCGGTGCAATAGGATTATCTGCCGCGCAATTGACCTTGCGAGAAGCAACACTCCTTGGGTTAGACGAAGCTCAAATGAAAGTTGTGCAAAGTCTTGTTGAGATGAGAGAAAAACAACAAGAGGTTGAGAAGTCAGATAAAGCAACTGATGCATTTCTTAAAAAGTTAGAGCAACAAGCAAGCGCAACAAATCTCAGTCGTTCCGAAACATTATTGCTTGAGTCTGCTACGTTAGCCCTAACAGCGGCAGAGCAAGAAAGAGTCGCTGTATTAATTGACCAGATCGAGAAAGAAGAACAGCGCACAGAAAAAATGAAAGAGGCGCAAGCCGCGCAGAAAGAGCTTCAGCGCATGGGTCTTCTTGATGTTGAAGGCGATGAGATTGACTCTTTCGTTAGACGAGAACAGAAGTTAAACGAGTTTAGGGCAAAACAGTTAATCTCTGAGCGTCAGTTTGCAGAAGCAAGCAAGAATCTCGAACGCGAACGCAACGAGTTTGCCATTAAATCTGCCGGAGATGCATTGAATGCCTTGGGTCAGTCGAATAAAACAGCATTCAAATTAGCCAAAGCCTACAACATTGGTCAGGCAATCATGAATACCTATACAGGCGCGACAAAAGCTCTTGCGGAACTTCCGCCTCCTTTGAACTTTATCGTCGCGGCGGCTACGGTTGCAAATGGACTCGCACAAGTACAGCAGATCAGATCTCAGCAGTATCAGGGTCGAGCCTTGGGTGGGCAGGTCAGATCGGGCGAATCTTATGTAGTTGGTGAGCGTGGGCCAGAAGTATTGACAATGGGTTCTGGGGGTCGCATCACACCGAATGAGGGAATGGGCGGTCAAGCCCAGACAGTCAATCGCGTGGCAAATGTGACTTTCCAGATTTCAACAGTCGATGCTCGCGGTTTTGACTCGCTCCTGCAATCAAGACGAGGACAAATTGTGAATATGGTCAATTCCGCAATGAATGACCAAGGCAGAAGGGGTGTCGTATAATGGCGGGTACATATCCATCAACACCTGAGTTTCAGGCAATCAACGTCAACTCGCGTCATAGCAACCTTATGTCAGAAACGGTATCTGGCAAAATGCAGGTTAGATCGATTGGTGGTCAAAGGTGGTCATTCTCTGCAAAATACAATCCGATGGTGCGCTCTGACTTTAACCCTGTATACGCATTTGTTATGAGTCAGCAAGGACGGCTCGGCACATTTTCGATCATTCCTCCCGTCATTAGTTCGACGACAGGCACAGCAACAGGAACGATGTTAGCTAATGGTGCGGCAAACGCAGGATCAAGCTCTGTCGCAGTCGATGGATTTACCGGAACAATTAAGGCAGGTGATTTCATCAAGTTTGCGGGTCATACCAAGGTGTACATGGTAACAGCAGACCAAGATGGGGCAGGCACTTTATCAATTGAGCCGCAGTTAGTCTCTGCGGTCGGAGATGATGAGGCAGTCACTTACAATGACGTTCCATTTACCATGCGGCTAGATAACGATATTCAGCAATACGATCTATCCGCCAATGAGTATTATGAATATGAAGTCGATATGATTGAGGTTCTGTAATGACTCGCACAGTCAACGCGACAACGCTGACAGCATTGCAATCCGATCAAGTTCGATTGGCGCACTTGGTCAGATTTGATTTTTCGACTACGCTGTTCCTGACAAACGCTCCATTTCCAATCACTTATGATGGGGATACCTATCTTGCCGCAGGGCATTTTTTGTCACTTGATACGACACAGGAAACGCAAGATCTGCGAGTTGGTAGCATGACCATCAATATATCGGGTGTGGATCAGTCGTATTTGTCAATATTCCTGAATCAAGAATATGTCAACCGTCGAGCCAGAGTGTTTTTAGCAATACTTGACGCAGATGGAGCGATTCAAGGTGATCCTATTAAGACGTTTGACGGTGAGATTGTTGGTTATTCATTGCAGGACTCAAAGAACAGCAGTGTCATCAATATGAAGGTCGCATCCCATTGGGCTGATTTTGAAAGACTCAACGGAAGGCGGACAAACCAGAACTCTCAGCAATATTATTTCCCTAACGATACAGGTATGCGATTCGCGGCAGAATCCATCAAAGACATCCAGTGGGGTAAAGCATAATGGGTTGGTTTAGCGATTTCATTAGAAACCCAATCAATACCGTTAAAGATACTGTTAACGATGTTATTGATGTAGTCGAAGATGTAGTCGATTTAGCCGTTGATCTTGTCGGTGATGTAATCTCATGGTTTGTCGATATTCCAGAAGTACCAGATTTAGATCAGGACGCTCAATCGGTTCTTGTCAACAAAAACTCAAATATAGCACCAATCCCTGTGATTTACGGGACGAGACGAGTCGGGGGGACGCGAGTATTTGTAGAAACTTCTGGCGCAGATAACAAATTTCTCTATATGGCTTTGATTCTCTGTGAAGGAGAGGTCAATTCAATTGGAGATATTTACATTAACGATGAGTTGCTCACGGGGTCGGAATACGCACCCTATGTCACCATCGATAAGAAAACTGGCGCAGACAATCAGACAGCCTCATCAACACTGACAGCCGCACCAAGTTGGAATAGTAACGATACGCTGTCAGGGATCGCTTATCTTGGTATTCGGTTAGAGTTCAATCAGGATGTATTTAGCTCAATCCCTACAATTCAGGCAGTCGTTCAAGGTCGTAAAGTATTTGACCCGCGAGATAACACAACGGCTTTTGATAGCAACCCTGCTTTGTGTCTCAGAGATTATTTGACCAATACCCGATACGGAAAGGGCTTAGATAGTTCGCTGATTGACGATACCTCATTTGGGTTAGCCGCAACTGCCTGCGACGAAGATGTGACTAATTACGATGGATCAGGAGAGACAGTCAAACGGTTCTCGTGTAATGCAGTAATTAACACGAATCAAACTTTATTCAATAACGTCAAAGTATTTCTCTCAGGAATGCAGGGAATGATGCCATACCAGAATGGCACATATCGGCTAATCGTTGAGGATGATTACGATAGTACATTCGATTTCGACACGGACAATATTATCTCTGGGTTCAAAATATCTGGAGTCGATAAAACACAGAAGTACAACAAGGTCACTGCCAAGTTCGTCAATCCAGATATGAACTATCAACCAGATCAGGTCATCTGGCCTCCGGCGGATTCGTCAGACTATTCGACGTTTTTGACAGAGGACAACAATAAGCCACTGGAAAAAGAAATTGATCTTCTGACCTGTACAAGTTTCTATCAAGCTCGGAATATCGCAAAAACGCTATGTTTAGGATCGAGAAAAGCAGGTATCAAATTATCATTTACCGCAACGCCAGATGCGTTGAAATGCTCTGTCGGTGATATTGTTACTGTGACTCATCCTACGCCTTCTTTTAGTAGCAAAGAATTTCGAGTCATTTCTCTGAGCATTAATTTTGATGCAACGGTCAATGTGGCACTCGCAGAACACAACGCGACGATCTATCCTTGGGTAAGTGATCTGGAAGAGCCGGAAACATTTGCATCCAACCTGCCCGATCCTTTGACAGTCGAGGCTCCTGTACTATCGGTGACGGATGAGGTTCGCGCACTTAACCAAGAAGCCATCTCTTTTCTGATAGCCAATGTGTCAACAGCCGATCAGTTTGCAGAGCGATTTGAGGTTCAATCTCGTCGTCAAGGCGAAACAGAGTTCGTCACAATGGGTCAAACAGGTGGTGGTATATTTGAGCAGGTGAATATTGCAGACGGAGAAATTTATACCGTCAGAGCAAGAGTTATTAATACTCTGGGAGTTCGCTCCGCCTTTACGACATTAGATCATCAGGTTGTTGGTAAGACTGCGCCTCCCCAAGATGTGACTAACTTTTCAGTCAATATCATTGGAACTGAGGCGCATTTATCGTGGACTCCGGTAACCGATGCCGACTTATCTCACTACATCATCCGGCATTCACCACTGACAACGGGGGCAGAATATGCAAACTCCCGCACAATCTACGACAAGCTATCCCGTCCTGCGAACAATGTAGTCGTCCCTGCGCTGACAGGAACGTATTTCATTAAGGCTGTGGATAAATTGGATTTGGCATCAACGAATCCAACTGCATCTGTTGCGATCATTGAGGAGATTAAGGGATTCAATCAGGTCGAGACATCGACTCAGCATCCGGCATTTACAGGCAATAAAACGGAAGTCGTCGCGGTTGATAACGAGTTGATACTTGATACGTCGATTGATTTTGATGATGTCACTGGGAACTTTGATGATGCAAACGGATCATTTGATGGCGGTGGCGGGACAGTTTCAACGTCTGGGACTTATGAATTTGACAATTATATTGATTTGACGGCTGTCTATACATCTCATGTCACGGCTTCTGTGTCGGTAACGAGGCGAGACTATGTGAATCTGTTTGATGACGCTGTGGGGCTGTTTGATGCGCGTACAGGTACATTCGATGGCGATGTTCAGGCATTCGATGATACGGATGTTGAGGTTCAGGTATCTACGACAGATGATGATCCTGCGGGGTCGCCTACTTGGTCGAATTATCGTCGATTTATTGTTGGTGATTACAAAGCCAGAGCCTTACGATTCAGGGCGATATTGACCAGTGGTGACGGTGAAGCGACTCCGGTTGTGTCTCAGTTAAGTGTTACAGTAGATATGCCGGATCGATCTGTTGCAGAAGCAGATATTGCATCAGGTGCGGGGGCGAAAGTCATCACATTTAGCCCTGCATTCAAAGCACTTCAGGGGGTTGGTATTGCGGCTCAGAACTTACAGTCAGGCGATTATTATAATGTGACCAGTAAGAGCGCGACAGGCTTTACAATTACGTTTTATAATAGTAGTGACACGGCAGTAGATCGCACGTTCGACTACGTTGCCAAAGGATACGGAGAGGTAGCGGCATGAGCCAAAATTCACCTATAACGATTGAAAACCAAGGCTTTCCGGCCTTTCGCGCAGACTTGAATGCGTCTTTATCGGCACTGGTCAGTCAGAGCGCGGGAGCAACAGAGCCATCAACGATTGTTGCCTATCAACTTTGGTATGACGAAACAACTGACATTCTCAAAGTCCGTAACTCAGATAATGACGCATGGATCAACCTGTTCAACTTTGACCAAGCGACAGACACAGTATCGGTTGAAGGTACTGATCTTGTGGACGATACCACTCCGCAACTAGGCGGTGATCTGGCATCGAACGGCAATGACATCATCATGGCTGACAATGACAAGGTGTTGCTTGGTACGGGTTCGGATGGCGAACTATTCCATGATGGCTCAGACACAATCATCAATGATGCAGGGACAGGCTCGCTGAAGTTACAGCAAGGCGGGACAACACGATTAGAAGTCACCACGACAGGTGTGGAAGTTTCTGGAACAGCCTTGGCTACAACCGATACAGATACTACAAACACTGGATCGGTCACTCTGGATTTCGAGGCTAACCAGAATTTTGTCCTGACGCTGACAGGCAATGTCACTCTGGCAAACCCTACGACAGAGCAAGTAGGTCAGTCTGGCTTCATCGTGTTCATTCAGGATGCGACTGGCGGACGCACAGTAAGTCTAGGAACTGACTATGAGACTGCGGGTGGTGCAGGATTAACGCTATCGACTGCGGCAAGTGCGACTGATGTTGTCCCATATATTGTGGCGGCATCAGGTCGGATTCTTCTTGGCACACCCCAGTTAGCGTTCGCGTAAGGAGAATCTATGTCAGGCCCATTTGGAGCAGGATCGTTACAGTATTTCTCAGGCGGTGCGGCAGGGTTCTATCCTGTCTCGATAGACCAATCCCTACGGTTCAATGATGATGACTCAGCGTACCTTTCACGCACTCCTGCATCTGCGGGTAATCGTAAGACGATGACATTTAGTTGTTGGGTAAAACGATGCGAACTAGGAACAGGAACAGCAGAGCGTCACGGGTTATTAACCTATGCGGCTCAAGGGGCAGGATCAGGAAATATTGGTTTCGGTATCTACATTGACCAGTTGTACATTGAGCGAAATGGTGTTGCGGATGCATTTGCGACTCCAAAACTAAGAGACGTTTCAGCTTGGTATCATATTGTTTTAGCGATTGATACAACACAAGCAACAGCCAATGATCGTGTCAAAATGTATCTGAATGGCGAGCAAATTTTAGGAACAAGTCTTTCCTATAATCAAAACGATGATGTCAACCTAAACAACACAGATGTGCATCGCATTGGTCAGTATTTCACACGCTCTGAATACGCTGACTATTATATGGCCGAAGTCCACTTCACAGACGGTACAGCCTACGATGCTGATGCCTTTGGCGAGTTAAAGTCTGGTGTGTGGGTGGCGAAGTCTCCATCGGTGACATACGGCACGAATGGCTTCCATCTCGACTTTGCCAACAGTGCAGACATTGGCAACGACATCTCAGGTGAAGGCAACGATTGGACACCGAACAACTTCACAGCCAGTGATGTGGTGTCGGATAGTCCGACTGATAACTTTTGTACTTGGAATCCGCTGAACAAAGGTTCTGCAATTACTTTAGCTGACGGAAACTTGTCGTTTACGCAAACTTCTACTTGGAATGGCGTGACTGGCACAGTCGGTGTTTCAAGCGGTAAATGGTATTTTGAGTACACCTTTGGCGGTGGAACGGCGGGTGTAGTAGGCGTAGCGAAACCAACATACGATCCATCAACAGAGGCGGGAATTGCAGATACAGTTTGGCGATACAGATCAGACGATGGCACTAAGCGTAACGGTGGAGCTTCATCAAGTGCTTACGGTGCAACATGGACAAACGGTGATGTGATTGGCGTTGCTTATGACTTAGATGTTGGTGAGATTGAATTTTATAAGAACGGTGTATCTCAAGGCGTAGCGTTTACAAACCTCGCAGGAGAAACAGTTACTCCGGTTGCGGGTACTTTTAATTCAACGAGTGCGTCAAATTGCAACTTCGGCCAACTCGGTTTCACCTACACACCGCCCACAGACTACCTCGCACTCAGCACAGCCAACCTACCTGAGCCAACCATCAGCCCTGCCGATGATGCGAGTCC
>JGI10211J34971_10000902_pt1 | contig 24776 bp, 32 predicted proteins | sample Etolagsediment_FD_34971 | JGI IMG/M metagenome (IMG submission 34971)
AAATTCTCCAGGACGTATCCGTCCATGTAGGGAGCATACTCATCAATGTCTTCATACTGGAGGCCTGCATTGAATATTACCATTTTGTTTTCTGTATTTTTCTCGCTGATTTCCTGCATAATTTCCTTTGTGGCGCTAATCCACTCTTCCCTTGTAATCACACCCGGGCACCAGTATTGCTCTTCTACTACCATGTCCACAATTATGCCATCGTGCTGGGGCTGCTCCAAAACAGTTGAATAAAATGCAAGAATTAGTTCCCTCCACTCAGGATTCCTGGGGTCCATGGAATAGATCTCTTCATGTCCCCATTCTTCACTTGCCCAGCCAAAGGCGCATTTTTCTCCGGAAGAATTTTTCAGGTACATCTCATCGGTTAAAGCATATGGCTCATCCTTGTTGTGGCTGGCAACTGTGAGCAAAAATTCCTTCCACCCCTCATGGTCCAAGATCCAGTTTGTAGTTAAACCAGCAAGCAAAAGTGAATCCGGGTTCTGTGCCCGGACCTGGCCTGCTTCTTCAGGAGTAAACCAGGCAGTCATCACCAAGGAATATGGCTTCTGGCTTTGGATTACCTCTTCTTTTTTAGCCAGCCAGATTGCAGTTTTTGGGTATTGGGGTTCGGGCTCTGGTTCGGGTTGGGGTTGTTCCGGCTCAGGCTGAACTTCCGGAATAGGTGGAGACTGGGGAACTTCTTCCTTGGTGCAGCCGCTGAGCAGAAGGGAAACGAGCAGTATGCAGAGCAGCAGGTTCTTCATTTCATCCCTCATTCCACGCTTCAAATGCAGCCGAGGTTTCTTCATGGTCTTCAAGCAGGCCCATGCTGTCAAAGGGCTCAAAGATGTCCGGGCTATAGAGGAAACTCCATACTGCTACTTCCACATCCATCCCCTCTGTCAATTCAAAAAAGCGGCTGATGAATTCTGCCTGCTCTTCTTTTGAACTCTCCCATCCTTCCGGGGAAGCTGCAGAATGCCAACCGATTTCAGTAAATGCAATTGGTTTTGTTGTATGCAATTCGATTTCTGTGTAGTGGTCCTGAGGAATGTCTGAGGGGTCCCTGTAGAATAAACCTGGGTACGTGGTAAATGCAACAATATCTGAATTAAATCTGTCAATCATCTCCCAGTGGGGCTCGCTTTCTTCAAGTTCCCACATTGTGAGCCCTTTCATTTTTTCAAGCTGGAATACTGTGAACACTTTTGTGTTTGGGGAAACCTTCTTTATCTCATGATAGACCTCATTGTAGAAAACCACGAACTCTTCAAAAGCCTCGGGGTTTTTTTCAGCAAAAACGTTGATTTCTACGCCAATTCCGAAATACTCGGGCTGATATTTCTCTGCAAATTCTACTGTGCTCTCCAGATAGATTTTTTTGTTTTCTTCATTCATGGGGCGGAGTAACTCCCCTGATTGCTGGGTGTAGTGACCCACTTCGATTATGGGAACATACTCATATTGGGTAGATAATTCAGTGAAGGTTTTTGGGGCTCCCTCATCATACACCCCCATCCAGTCCCCTGCCCACAATAGCACATCCTGGGTTTGCCCTACCTTTTCCATGAATTCCACAAAATCAGTTTCTTCAAAGCTTTTTGGGGAAACGCTTACTCCTTTTAGTGGATACTCCGGAGGTGCAACTACTGGAGGCTCGGTTGGGGGTTGCTCTGGTTCGGTTTCAGGCTGGGGAAGGATAGGTTGTTGAGGTGCTTCTTCTTTTGTGCATCCGCTGAGCAGGAGAAGTGAAACCAGAAAAATTGCAATTATTTTTTGCATACTCTTTTGATTTAGCTGGAAGCTTTAAATGGTTCTTTTCTACAAAAACCCAAAAAATACACCTGGTTACGTGTTCTATTTCCCAAATATGCCCAATGGTCCAAAAGCAGCTTCTGAGTTGCCATAAACTCCTTTTTAAATATTATGCATATAAATATTGGCTTGCCGGTGACTTATTATGTATTATGAACTAAAGGCCGAGGACACCGTAAGAGTGCCTCCAAACATGCTCGTAATGAAGCTCAAGGATGCCATTACAAAGATACTCAGGGAGAAATACGAGAGAAGGCTCTTCAAAGACTTAGGAATGGTCATAGCAGTAGACGATGTTGATGTTGGGGAACAGGGAACAGTTATCCCTGGAGATGGAGGCATCTACTATAAAGTGCAGTTCCATGCGCTAAGCTTCCTTCCGCATGTAAACGAAGTGTTTGCTGCCCAAGTCAGGGAAATTGTGGAATTCGGCGCATTTACATCCATTGGCCCACTCGATGGCCTCCTGCATATTTCCCAGATTGGAAATGAAAAATTCTTTTATGATAAAAAAACCAAGGCACTTACTACAAAGCACGGGCGGAGCCTCAAAAAAGAAGATGCTGTTCTGCTAAAGGTTTCCACTGTAAGCTTGAAGAGCACCACCTCAGATACAAAAATCGGGCTAACAATGAGGAACGAAGGCTTGGGCGTAGGCAGATGGGAAAAGGAGCAGAAAGCTGAGAAGGCTGCTGCAAAAAAGAAAAAAAAGGAGGCTAAAAAATGAAGGCATGCAGAATGTGCAAAAAGATTGTTGAGGGAGGGGAAACCTGCCCTGCATGCGGCTCAGATGAATTAAGTGACCGGTATTCCGGCCTCCTGATTGTGCTGGATGCAGAAAAATCTGAAATTGGAAAAATTTCAGATATAAAGTCTCCTGGCAGGTATGCGGTTAAGGTCAAGTAGCCTTAAGGCACTTTTTATAGTTGAAGCAGATGAGTTAATCCACTGCTTAAGTTTCCAGCTGGGTAAAAAAACTGCAGTTCTTGTTTTGGATTTGCATTTGGAAGAAAAGGGGGGGTGGATTTCGTTTACTAAAAGCCTGGAATTTTCCACGAATGTGTGGGCTTGAAGCGGTTTTAAGGAACAAGTTTTTTAAACTCAATACCGCAATAGTATATACACTTGGCAGAACAAAAAGTGGGAAGCTAGGTAAGATGGGAAAGAGGTTATGACATGGGAAAAAGAAGAGGGCGAGACAGGCTCATGACCTGCTGTTCATGTGGTCGCGCTGTGCCAAGAGACAAAGCGGTTGATTATGAGCGAAGGAGCTCATTTACCACAGATTTCAGGGACCAGGAAAATACAACTGCATTTTCAACTACTACCGAATACTATTGCATAAGCTGTGCAAAACACAGAAAGATTTTCGAGAAAAAGAAGAAACAGGCCGAACGAAGACGGGAGAGGAAACAGGGAGGTTTCTAACGTGGAACCCGTTGAATTTGACGGAAAAAAGTACAATGGGATAAGGCAGGAAATTGGAAACCTCACACTAATTGTTGTCCGCGCAAAACGCGGATATATTGCATGCAGCTATGTAAATAAAGAAACTGCAGAGAAAGTTGGGGATGTTGCAGCCTTTGTTTCCGGAGTTAAGAATTATTCTGAATTCTTTAATGCAAAGGTGAAGCATACAACTAGCTGGGCTGATGATTTGGGAATACGCGAAGGAATGAGCGTTAGAAAAGCTCTGGAATTAATGGATGCGGAAGACCCTGAATGAACTAATTTTTATTTTACTTTTTCCTGCTTTTAATTAGAAAAAGAGAACTGGCCAGAGCAAGCAACGCGAAAGCGGTACCGGAACAAACTGACTGGGGAGGCGTGGCGTGCTCAATGCATCGCTTCTTTTCAAATTCAAACTCGGCCTCATCTATCTTCTCACATAAAGAAGGCTCGCGCATTCTGTTTGCAACCGCATCTATGCACATTACATATTCCCGATTAAGCGTATCAGAATCACTGGGGTGGATTGATGCTTGCTTGATCTCTTCACAGGAATCTGCTGCAGAGTCCGGGTCCCTCTTTGCCGCATAGCCTAATGCAGCGGTATGCCAACATGTTACTTTTGCTTTAGTGATTACGGAAGAATCCGTACTGACTACATTCTCTCCCCACGCAGTCTGCTCAAGAATATCTTCATCCTTAAGATTGTTGCAGTCCTCTGCCGTTTTCAGTTTCATACATCCAAAGAGGAGAATCAGGCTGAGTGCCAAAAAGAGTATTTTTTTCATTTTCTCGCCTCAAAAAGCCATGCAAACGAATCACGCTTCAGTGCTTTTTCACAAAGATCTTTTGCAGACTTTGTTTTTAGTTCTTTGGACGCATTTTTTATCCAGTCAGCTACATAGGGATTTCCCAAATCCTGGTATTCTTTTGCCTGGAGTATGCATTCAAGCTTGTCTGCATCTTTTATNATTTCCATGGTCTTTTTGTTATTAAAANGTTTGAGCAAATCCGGAAATGCCTTTAGCGTATCTTTCCTGGCTGCAGCCTCATCTACTTTTGCATATTTCTTTGCAACNAGGTGCAAATCCGTAGTAAGTGCCTCATGCAAATCATGCAGAAGGGCTGCAAGCAGGACCCCTTCTAAGTCCTCTATTNTTTCTTCCTTTGCAAGAACATATGCGATTAACGCAGTGCGGTAGCTGTGCTCAGAAACACTTTCTGGCTGTATTCCTACTGTTTTCCAGCCCGAGCGGTCAACATCCTTAAGTGCTCCGGCCTGATAAAAAAAATCTATAATGTCCATTTTTATCCCTCTAGATTTTTTGAAACGATTTTGATTAATTCGTGGGGCGGGTGCCCTAGTTTAATTAATTTAGTGTGCCCCCGAATACCCTTCCCGCTTTCAACTGAAGTAAGCAAGCCAAGCATTTCCAGGTCATTTAGGTAACTACGGTAGCTTCTTGCAGTTTTTGGCTGCTTCTTGATTTTTTTGCAGAGGGATGTATACTCCTCATATACTTCTCCTGAGAAAAGGTACCCATCCTGCACCTCATCCAGCCTTGCATACCTACTTCCTGAAATAGAAAGCCTTGCAACTGCATATAAGACTACCTGGTGATTTTCAGGAAGTTTCTCAATTGCCTCTTTTACTATATCCAACTCCACTAAGTCTCTGGCTGCTTTTACTTCTGCATCGGTCAGCCTCTTCTTTTGCCCTTCATCTGCCATTTCTGCGGCTCTGGAAAGGATTTTTAGCGCATATCGTGCATCCCCTGACTCTTGGGCTGCCACTGCCCCTGCAAGGCTGATTGCCCCGCTTGTAAATGCAGCATTGTGGAATCCTAAATCTGCCCGTTGCCTAAGTATTTCCTGCAATTGAGGCGCAGTATACGGGGGGAAAACCATTTCCCGCTCATACAGGCTGCTTTTGCTCCTTGGGTCCAAGTCATCTTTGAAGAGGAGCCGGTTAGATATTCCTATCAGGGATATCCCTCCTGCTTCCAATTCATCATTTGCACGCGTTAGCATATAGAGCAATTCATCTAAGTTTTTGACCATATCTATTTCATCTAAGACTATTATGAGTTGCTTTCCATCAGCTGCCCACTCTAAAATGCGCTCGTAGATATGCGGGAGGCCATAACCCTGCTTGTCAAAACCTTCCATTACTGCTTTTGCCACTTTGAGCATTACCCGATACGGCTTGTTGTGTATCCTGCAGTTTATGTAGACTACGCGTGACTTCCCTCCGGCTTTTTCCAAGAATTTATTTGTAACCTGGCGAACCGAGCAGGTTTTTCCAGTGCCTGTTTTTCCATAGATGAAAATGTTCCTTGGTTTTTTCCCCATTAGGGCCGGGGCGAGAGAAGACATTAATTCATGGATTTGATGTTCACGAAAATGCAGTGTGTCTGGAATGTAGTGCGGAGAAAGAACATCCCTATCCTTGAAAATCCTGGATTCGGTAATAAATTCATCAAAAGAAGGCATTTGGACCACTTCAACCAATGATTAGTGGAAATGGTTATTAAAGCTATGCTTCCGCTATTTTCTCCCTGGCGTAACAGTAATGAAAAACTGGAGGTAATTCTTATCCTATAGATGGAAGGCTGCAGGAGAGGGATTTGGAAAATGGGCAGAAAAAGGCTGCGTTAGATGAGCTGGGAACATATTTTAGAAGAGCGGGATAAGGTATTTAAATATGCTTATCTAAATAAGCTAACTCTCTATACAAGGTGTTATAATGGGCATATTTGACAAGATTATGGGCGGAAAGGAAAAGGAAGAGGTCCCAGACCTTGAACATTATTTGGATTTGGAAGCGGAAGGGGATGCGGTAAACCCTCCAGCAGATTTCTATGTAAAGAGGATTGACTTGAGAAATGAGGGGGACGCAAATCTTGCAATGAAAGAGCTTGTTTCCAAAAACATCATCATTCTTAATGTTCATACTCTCTCCAAGCAGCCAAACAGGCTCAAAACAATTATTGGAAAGCTTAAGATGAACTGTGAAAAAGCGAATGGGGATATCGCCCTCCTCACTCCGGACCTTGTTATCCTGACTCCATCTAAAGTCAAAATCGTAAAGAACAAGGCTAAGCCAAAAAAGAAGCTTTAGGCTTCTTTCCTCTTATTTTATTAAAGTATTCTTTGTCTAATCTAAGTTATGCTCAAAGTAACTTTTCTTGGAACTAGTGCTGCTGTTCCCAGTGCACACCGTGCAATGCCTTCAATTGCCCTAAAATACGATAAGCTATTTTTGTGGGATTGTGGAGAAGGCGCCCAACGCGAGATGATGCGCCGGGGAATTGGGTATGGGGCAGTAGAAGCAATCTTTATTACACACCTGCATCTGGACCACGTTATGGGAATTTTTGGGCTGATTGAAACTGTGCGCATGAATACCGAGCGTGAAAAGATTACCATATTTGCCCCAAAGAACTTTGAGCGGATGCTTGCAGGAATAAGCCCTACAATGGGCTGGGAGCCATCATTTCTGGACCTCAGGGAAATACATGAAGGGGAACTCTATCGGGGCAAGGACTACTCTATTTCTGCATTTCGGGTAACCCACCAGAGCAGGCCTGCATTCGGGCTGATTTTTGAAGAAGATGACAAGAACAAATTCCATGAGGCAAGGGCGAAGAAGCTTGGGCTAAAGGGGCGGATGTTTACTGAAATCCAGAAGAAGGGTTATGTTGAGGTTGGGAAAAAGAAAATCAAATTGGAAGATGTTTCCTGGGTGCGCCCAGGGGTTAAAGTTGTTTACTCAGGAGACTGCTGCTACGATGAGCGGAATGTGGACTTTGCCAAAGGCGCTGATTTATTAATTCATGATTCTACATTTGGAGAAGATTTAAAAGAGGAGGCTAAATTTAGGGGGCACTCTACTGCTGCTGAAGCTGCCCAAATTGCAAAGAAAGCTAAAGTTAAGGAACTTGTTTTGACACATATTGGGGCTCGATATAAAGGGCCTGAGCTGGAAGCTGAGGCTAAGAAGGTTTTCAAGAATACTATTTGTGCAAAAGATGGAACAACAATTGAGGTTAAAGCTGAAAAAGAAGAGCAATAAATAATTTACTTATTGCTTTTTTCATAATCCTCTAAAAACTTCTTAATTCCTGCATCAGTAAGCGGATGCTTCCAAAGTTTCTCCATTACTGCTGCGGGAATTGTTGCAACATCTGCACCAAGCCTTGCAGATTCAACTACATGAATTGGGTCGCGAATGGAAGCAACAATTACTTCAGTTTCAAATTCATAGTTTTCGTAGATGTCCATAATTGAGGCTACGAGTTCCATCCCATCTTCAGAGATGTCATCCAATCTCCCTACAAATGGGGAAACGTATGCCGCTCCTGCCTTTGCTGCGAGGAGTGCCTGGGACGCTGAGAATACCAGGGTTACATTGGTCTTGATTCCTTTTGCTGCCAGAATTCTGGTTGCTTTGAGCCCTTCCTTGGTCATGGGGACCTTGATTACAATGTTTTTGCCCCAAGTAACGAATTCTTCTGCTTCAGCTACCATGCCTTCTGCATCCAGAGAAATTGCCTCTACGCTGATGGGCTTGTCCCCCACAACTTCGGAGATTTCCCCAATTACCTGCTTATGGTCTTTTCCCGACTTGAGAATGAGTGAGGGGTTGGTTGTAACTCCATTGCACATTCCCAGCTCCATTGCCTTCTTGATTGCTTCAACATCAGCTGTATCTACGAAAAATTTCATTTCTTTCACCCTTTAATTTTCTTTACCTCTTCTTTTACCACTTCTGCAATTCCCTTTGAGTCCAATTTGTATTTTGCCAGGAGTTCAGCAGCAGAGCCGGACTCGCAGAACCTGTTGTAAATTCCATGCCTGCGCAAAACTGCATCGTTTTTGTATGAAGAGAGAATGTCTGCTACTGCAGTTCCCATTCCTCCATTCACTTGGTGCTCTTCTGCGGTTACCAGCAACCCGGTTTTCTTTGCCATCTCCTTAATCCGCTCTACATCTATTGGCTTGATTGAATACATATCCACAACTGCCGCAGAAATTCCTTCTTTTTTCAATTCTTCTGCAGCCAGAAGCGAATGCCAGGTCATTGGCCCACATGAGAGGATTGCAACATCGCTTCCTTCAATATACAGGTTGGATTTCCCTAATTCCATAGGAGTTTCTGCATCTGTAAACACAGGGATTTTTTCCCTGCTGGTCCTCATATACCCTGGCATATTCTGCTCATATAAAATCCAGGTCGCTTTTTTTGCCTGCTCAAAATCAGCGGGGGCAAGCACATTCATGTTTGGAAGCGTACGCATAAGGGCAACATCCTCCAGAATCTGGTGCGATGCCCCATCAGGACCTACAGTGATTCCTGTGTGGGACGCATGGATTATTACTGGAACGTTGTTGTAGCAAATTGAGACCCTTATTTGCTCCCAATTCCTTCCCGGTGAAAATGCGCCAAACGAGGAAATGAAGGGGCGCTTTCTACAGGATGCGATTCCTGCAGCCACACCCGCCATATTCTGTTCTGCAATCCCTATCTGCACAAACCTGCTTGGGAATTTTTCCGCAAACCAATGGGTACGGGTGGATTCAGACAGGTCTGCAGTAAGTGCCCACACATTCTTATCCGCCTCTCCGAGTTCTAAAAGTGCTCTTCCAAACCCATCGCGGGTTGCTTTTTTTTCTTCGGGATTTTTATTGTAAGAAACTGCCATTTCAAATCACCCCTCCTCCACTTCCCTTCTGTCCAATTCAAGTATCTTATGGGCTTCGAGGGCCTGTTCCTTTGTTGGGGACTTTCCATGCCATTCAGTCAGGAATTCCATGAAGGGAATTCCCTTTCCTGGAATTGTGTGGGCAATAATCATTGTAGGACGCTCATAAACTGCTTTGGATTCATTGCAGGCATCAATTAGTTTTCCAATGTTGTGCCCATCCACCTCAATTACGTTCCATCCAAATGCACGGTATTTTGCCGCAATTGGCTCAATTGGGTTCACTTCTTCAGTAAATCCGTCGATCTGGATATTGTTGCGGTCCATTATTGCCGTTAAATTTCCGAGCTTGAATTTGGATGCAAGCATTGCTGCTTCCCAAACCTGGCCTTCCTGCTGCTCCCCATCTGAAACTACACTATAAACTCTCCAGCGCTTGTGTTCGCGCTTTGCAACAATTGCCATTCCCACTGCAATGGAAAAACCCTGGGCAAGAGGCCCGGATGAATTCTCTATTCCAGGAAGAGCCTCCCGGTGGGGATGGCCCTGCAGCCTGGACCCGAGTTTCCTCAAGCTAAGGAGCTCTTCTTTTGGGAAATAGCCTGCATGTGCAAGTGCTGCATACATCACTGGGCAAACATGGCCATTGGAAAGCACAAAGCGGTCGCGCTCCTCCCACTCCGGGTCCTGTGGGTCATGATAGAGCACATTGAAGTAAAGGGCTGTAAATATATCTGCTAAGCCAATTGAGCCGGCTGAGTGCCCGGACTTTGCTTCAGTAAGCATATCAACAACATCTCTCCTTATCGTATTTGCAATAAGCTTGAGTTTTTTTGGGTCATTTACTTTTGGGAATTTTCTGGGCATATTCGTCAGGCCTCATCTGCGAGTTTTTTTAATTTTTTAATTGCTTCACCGGGATTTTCAGCCCGAAAGATTGTGCTGGCGCTTGCCAGCACATCTGCACCCGCAGCTACTGCACGGGGACCGGTTTCAAAAGTAATTCCTCCATCCACTTCTATTTGGTGTTCTGGGCATTCTTCTCTAAGCCGGGTAATTTTGGGCTCTACTTCTTCAATATATTTCTGGCCGTCAAAGCCAGGGATGACTGACATTACAAGAAAACGGGAAACCACCTCTTTATAGGGAAGAATGGAGTCTAGGGGCGTATCCGGATTAAGCGAAATACCTAATCTGCCTCCGGCTTTTTTTACTGCCCCTTCTATTTTTTCAAAATGTTCTGGTGACTCAACGGTTTCAACATGTATCATGTGCATGTGCGTCCCGGGGAGCTGGGCAATCCACTCTTCGGGCTTCTCCACCATCCAATGCAGTGAATAACCAATCCCTGGGGGAAGCGGCTTAAGCTCATCCATGCCCAGAGTTTCATTTGGGACAAAGACATTGTCCATAATATCTATATGTACTCCTTTTACATGGGGTCTCACCAGCTCTAATTGCTCCAAAAATTGTTCCCTGCTCTTTACCAGGATTGCCGGAAGTATCTCAACTCCCTGAGTTTTACGGCTAAGCGACATAGTACAAACACACCCACCCAAAGGTATTGTTATTAGTTATAGAGAGTATCCATTTAAAGGTTCCTTCCCGCTTGGAGAATCTGGCTGTTTTTTAAGCACTTCCGAACAAAAGGAGTTTGGGAGAACTTAATGCTTAATTATTCAAAACTCAGGGAAATGCAGCGCTCCGAGATGGGCTCAAGCGAGTTATGCCAGGTGGATGAAGAGTTTTACTCCCAACTCAGGGATTTCCTCGGGGAAAAGAAAGAAGAAGCGATGGGTTCCCAGAACCTGCTTGTGATTAAGGAATACGAGAACCTGAGGAAGATTGCAAAGGCCGTTGTAAATAAGCGCAATGAAAAGCTTGTCCTGCTTGCCCTTAGGGGAAAAAAGGAAAGCACCGGCATGACTAAGGAAGAGGCCAACTTCCTCACGCACCTCTCAAGTGCAATTGATGAGAATGAGTCGGAATTAGCATTTATTTTCGAGGAATCTAACGGGAGTGGAAAAAAGGATCATTTTAAAAGGGTTAGGCTACTCAAAAACATAAGTCCGTATAAGGGCCTTGATGAAAAAGTCTATGGGCCATTTAAGACGGGAGAAGAAGTGAACCTGCCTCCAGATGAAGCCAAGTGGCTTCTTAAGGAAAAGATGGCGGAATTGCTCGCTTAAGCAAAGAAGGTGTTTTACATATGAAATTTCCAAAGGAGATTAACGCATATTGCCCCTACTGCCGCAAGCATGTAAAAATGAAGGTAAAGATTGCCAGCAAGGGAAGGGCAAGGACCGAAGCAATCGGAAACAGGAAGCACGAGCGCTCCCTTTTGGGGCATGGAGGAAAACGAGCTGGTGAAAAGACTGTAAAGAAGCAGGGAAAGAGGCAAAAACTAATGCTTACCTGCCCGGATTGCAGCAAAAAGACCCCACGTGTACTCAGGGGAAGGACCAAGAAAAAAGTAGAGATTCAGAGGTAATTATTATGGCAAGCAAATTTATTGTAGTAAAATGTGAATGCGGAAACGAGCAAAACATCTTTAGCAACGCTTCTAGCCCCGTAGACTGTAAAGTATGCGGGAAGCGCCTCGCATCTCCTTCGGGAGGAAAGGCAATTATCACAAATGGGATCGTTGTTAAGGAGCTGGAGTAATGGCACCCAAGTTTCCTCAAAAAGATGAACTGGTTATTGGAACCGTAACTAAAATCATGCCCTATGGGGCATTTCTCAGCCTCAAAGAGTATGAAGGAATTGAAGCCTTCATGCATATTTCTGAAGTCGCGCCGCGCTGGATTAAGAATATCCACGAATTTGTTTCAGTGAACCAGACTCTGGTTTTGCGTGTGCACAGGATTGACCAGGAAAAAATGCAGGTGGATGTTTCCAAAAAAAGAGTAAACGAAGAAGAGAGAAAGCGGAAGCTTGAAGAAGTGAGGCGGGCCACGCGCGCGCATAAGCTTTTGGAAGTCTCAATTAAGAAGTCCAAATCCAAAAAAAATCTGGAGAAGCTTGAAGAAGAAATCCTGGCTCAGTATGAAACTCTTTATGACTTCTTAGAAGACATCAGGGATTCCGGGGAGAGCGCATTTGAAGACATTGATGTCAAGGGGGCACTTCGGGAAGAAATTTTAACTATTATACCCAAATACATCAAAAAGCCTGTGGCAGAGATAAGTAAAGTGCTCAGTGTTACCTGCTATGAACCAAATGGGGTGGAGGTAATCCGCTCTTCTTTGGGAAAAGTGGACGCTCATTACCTTGGACCGGGAAAATATGGAATCGGGTTAACTGCAGAAGACTATAAGATTGCCAATAAGAAGATGGATAAACTTTTGAAATCTATTGAAAAGAGCCTCAATGGAAAGGATTGCGAATTCTCCAGTGAGGATGAGAAGAAATGAAGCGCATAAAAAAGTGCAAATCCTGCGGCGAAGTCACTCTGCTTTTGGAGCACTGTGGGGAAAAAAGCATTTCTGTTCACCCGCCCAAATATAACCCTAACGATCGATATGCAAAATACCGCAGAGAGGAGATGGGAATTTCGTCCGGCTTGGAGACAAAGCCTCCAATCAAGGGCAAAAAGGAGTTGTAGTTATGGATAAAACAATCGTTAAAGAAACAAAGAAAGTTAAATTGAAGAAACCGGTAATGGTTACCGGGCTTCCGGGAATCGGCCTTGTCGGGCAGGTTGCTGCAAAATACATGATCAAAAAATTAAAAGGTGAAAAGATTGCAGAAATTTATTCTCCACACTTTCCCCACCAGGTGCTGATGGGAAAAACAGGGGGCCTGCGCCTTCTCAAGAATACAGTTTACCGGGTTAAGGGAAAGAAAGGCGACCTCTTGATTGTTGTGGGGGATGTGCAGGCAGTATCCACTGTGGGCCAGTATGAAGTGGCTGATAAAATCCTGGGATATGCAGAAAAGCATGGCGTAAACCTGATTATTACAATTGGGGGATACAGCACAGGCAAAGTGGAAAAAGAGCGAAGAGTGTTCGGCTCCGCAAACAACAAGCGCATCAAGCGGGAGTTTGAAAAAAAGGGAGTTGTGTTTGGGGAAACCCGGGGCTCTATTGTCGGGGTTGCAGGATTGCTTCCCGGGCTTGCAAAGTTCCAAAACATGGATGGAATCTGCATAATGGGAGAAACCCATGGAAGCTACGTGGACCATACTTCTGCAAAGAATGTGGTTGAGAAACTCTCTGATTTGCTCGGCTTCGAAATAAATCTTGCTGAGCTTGAGAAAGAAGCTACAGGGCGTGAGAAAGTCATCAAGAAGATTGAAAAGGAAGTTGAGCAGCAGATGACTGGGTCCCAAAAGGACATTACCTATATTCGTTAGTTTGGGCCCCAGTGGCCCCTATCTTTTTCTTATTTTGCTGCTTTGGATGAAAAGTTCCATATAAAAAGATTTTGTGTCTGAATATGTTCATTAAATGGGGGACAAAATTGTAAAAGTTTGTCCACTTTGGAAATTGAATACAATTTCCAATCAATGGGAATTGCCCATAAAATGTGATTTATATGAGAGGACAAGTATCTGCGGAGATGCTGATATTGCTTGCAGTTGTAATTGCAATTGTCGCTTTGGCTGCAACATATCTCATGAATATTGGGGAACAGACTGGAGAGCATGTAGAAGCACAGAGCCAGGAACTGCTTGAGCAGACAAACGTTGCAAAAAGAGATTCTGGGGAAGCATGCCAATACCACTCACAATGTAAATCTGGCACTTGTGAGGAGGATGACACGTGCAAATGAAGGGACAGGTAACTGTTGAATACCTTCTTCTTTTTTCTCTTGCTCTGGTTTTGATTGCATTTGCCCTTGGGGCTCTTGCCATAATCAAAGATACTGAAGACCAATTAACTTCCCTTAAGCAGGCGGAGATTGCCGCTGCAACACTTGGGAGTGCCGGGGATTCCGCCTGTGCCTTGGGCTCCGGGAATTCGCGCACTGTAGAACTTGAGTGGGTTGTTGAACTTGAGTGTAGCGGAAATGAAATTGAAGCAATTGTTAATGGGCAGAGTGCAGTTTCTGCACTTGAGCACTGTGAGATCTCTTCTTGTGAAGGGAGAGGGAGCTTCCGGGTTATAAATAACGAATTTGGGGAAATAGAAATAGGAGAAAAATAGTGCTTATTCCCGCTTTTCAAGGTCTTTTTTTGAAGTCAATAGGTTCGCTGCAGTATAGAATGCTATTTTGTCCAGAACCCAATTTACTGAAACTATCAGTGTATTCGGTGCTTCTAGAACATATGTCAATAGGGCTGAAGAAGCAAAGGATGCTCCCACTGAACATAATTGTGCAAGACCCAGCTTTTTGAAGAACAACCAAGTATCTGCGCCGAATTTTTTCAATCCGCCTAGGCAGAGATATCTGCTACTGTGCGAAAAAAACCAAGAAGCCATCACAGCGCTAAAACCTACCCCAAAGAGAATTGCCTGGAAGCCAATTGATGTGGAGAGAAAGCGGCTCATCCCAGCTTGCTCAAGAAAATGTGCTCCGGTAATAGAAGCAACAGTAGCAGTGGCACTTCCGACTATCATTGAGGCATTCATCTTGATTCTTTCCTTCCATGCGCGGAAATGGTCCCTGAGCCTAGGCTTTATGTTCCGGAAATGGGCTGCAAATCTATGGGATTTTATCCTGAGTGTTACTTCCTTATCTACACCAAAAGCAGCAACGGGCACAACCTTCCCCATGGATTCTGAGATCGCTGAAGCAAGCTGGTTCAGAAACTCTAAGGCTGACTCGCCATCCATAGTCCTCTTGGTATTCTCATCCTGGTGGGCGTAGGGAAGAATCACTATGTTCTCTGATTTCAAGAGGTCGCAGGGAGCCTTGAATTCCCTAACAAGCCTCTCCATAGGTATGCGCTCATCTTTTTTCTGGGCATGTACCTCTGCAATAATAGTGTTGGAATGGTTTCCAGATAGGAGGCGTTCTGAGATCCTTGGCCTGAACTTCCTGTCAGTGAAGCTTCGCTTTCCGTTCTTTTTTCCGCTGGCTTTCCATGAGATGTCTCCATGGAGGAAGGTTACTTTCATTGATTTTCACATATGATTTGTGGTTTTTCGTGAATATAAATGTTTTAGAGTGGTTTTTCCAAGAAAATGACAAATTTATATAGTTTATTGTAGGTAGATTGGTATGAAGTTGGAATTAAGCAAAAAAGAATTACAAATATTGCACGAACTAGAAACCAATGCAAGGCAAAGCATGGCAAGCATTGCAAAGAAGGCCAGAATGAGCAAGGAGCGCGTTTCCTACGCAATAGCCAAGCTCGAGAAAAAAGGGGCCATCAAAGGGTATTATACCTTGGTGGACAGGGCTGCGCTGGGCATGGGATGCTATAGGGTTTACATAAAGCAAAAGCAGCTGAACCCTGAGATAATTGAGCAATTTATCAAGTTTGCAAAGGAAAATCCGCACGTATGGGCTTTCGGTAAAACAAGTGGGAAGTTCAATTTTGCGATGGGGGTGTGGGCTAGGGATAATTTTGAATTTGAAAAAATCCTGGATAAGATGCTGGGTAGGTTTGAGAAAGACATTGGAAGTTTGATGACGCAGATAATGACAGAATACAGTGAATACACCAGAGAGTATTTGACTGGGAAACCAAAGAAAGCATTCCACACTCTGAAAAAAAGGAAGGTGGCAAAATTTGATGATGTTGACCTGCGGATACTGGCAATAATTATGAGGAATGCACGCATCCCTACAACTGAAATAGCTGAGAAACTTGGGCTCACTGAAAGAATAGTGCGTTACAGGATGAAAAGGATGGAAAGGGAGGGGATAATAGTTGCTTACAGGTGCAATATGGACTATGGGTTGCTGGGGTACGAATATTACAAGGTGGATTTGTATTTGAATAGCAGAAAAAAACTGGGCGAAATAAAGCGTTACCTTTATTCCCTGCCCGAAACAACATATAGCGAAAAAACAGTTTACTATTCAGATGTGGAATTAGACATAGAAGTGAAGCAGCATGAGGACATGCTAAAGATGATACAACGGACAAACGAGAAATTCCCGGGAGCAATAAAGGAATTCAAGTATTATACAATGCTGGAGTTCTACAAATAATCAGCTTCTTGATTCTACCCAAAACGTCAAGTCCGGCTGCGCTTTCTGTATTTCTTCTAGCATTCCATATGCTACTTCCCTAATTGTAAAGTGTGCCCAGGGAGTGGACCTTAGGCGGATGAAATGGTTCAGTTCACGCAGGTTCATCGTGGCTAAGCAGCGCCTATAGTGCGCATTTGTGGCCAAATACCCTGCAGCATATGGAAAGTCCTCCTCCATTTCCTTAAATGCGTTTGTAGCGGCATCCAGAGCAGCAGAGAATTCAGCAGTTATCCCTGCTTTTTTGATGTCTTCCGGGGTGTGGTAGCCTAAGTGCACAGTTGGCTCTTGGGGAGTTAAAGTGAGCATTCTGTGGCGCTTGAATTCACAGAATGCACCCTGGTCCATAACCAGGTCAAAAGTATAGTAAGCGTGCTCGAATTCACGCATGGGAGGCTCTTTTGAAATTTTTTCCAATGCCTTCCTGATTGTGGATTTCTTCTCTTCCTGCTCCATTTCCTTTGCGCGGGCTTCCGCATCTTTAAAGGAAAGCCCGGAGTATTTGTAGAGGAATGCAGCAATTATTTTCTCCAGTGCATCCTTGTCATAGGAAACCAGTTTTACTTTTTTATTGAAACCGCTTCTCTGGTCCCAAAGGTCAGAACGGAAATCTATGCGGGTTTCTTCCAGGTAAGTACTGGATTCCGGGTTTCCGCTTAGGGTGGGGAGGACTTCTCGCGAAGCAGTAAGCAACTCTTTTCCAATTTCACGCACTTCTTCCAATGGGGAAGAGAGCATCTTCTTGAGTGCGTGCATGAGGACTCTGGAATTGAACGTGATTCCTACATTTGCAAGGGTTGCATTTGGAAGCAGGAATCGGGCATTGTCCAGCGCCATTAGTTTGAGGTTAGCTTCATATTTCTTTTCGGATTCTTCTTCCTTTTTGGGAGTGGTTGTATGATAGTATTCTATCATCTGGGAAAGAATGGATTCGTAAGCTGAAAAGAGTGTTTCTATTGTTTTTTTGTAAATCTCTTCATACTTGGTTCCCTTAAGCTCTTTGGGGTAATGCACACGCTCGGAATCCAGCTTCTGGTAACGGGTGGATTTTTCCGTGTAGGCTCCAAGGCGATTGCTTTCGATGCACTCAACTGAAAGGCGGGAGATGTTCTCTGCAGCCAAGTGGACTGAAGCGTGCTCTGCAACACTTCCATGCCCAAAGCGGATTACCCATTTTTCATGGAAATCCTTTGTGGATTCGGGATCCAATTCTGCAATTAGTTTGTCAAAAGATTCGGGGCTCCTGCTTGTTTTTGCAAAAGCTACTGCTACCATTTCTTCAGAATAGCCCTTAATTGGATAAATTCTCCTCTTTTCCATGAATAGCTCACCACCACTTAAAGGACACTAATTAGCTAGGTCAAGTATAAATAGTTAAGCTTTGTCGAGAGTGAAAAATGGTATTCAAAAATCGGGGGGAATCAGGAAGAACCTCAAACTGAAGGGGGGTGTCCCCCCTGCGGTTCGGAGTGAAGTTTAAAAGAAGGAAGGATTTAAGCCTACTTATTAACCGGAAAATCCTTGGGCGTTTTTCCATTAGGAAAGAAGAATCCTGTCGGTGCGCGTATTGGGAGATCCACCTCATTTGCCACACGCATCAATTCAGCAACTCCTATGGGCTGGTCAATCTCAAGCAAATAGTAATCTCCAAATGCGGATTTCTCCTTCTTCAGGCTAAACTTGTGTTTTTGAAGCATTCCTGATGCCCTTACCTGGATTTCAGCAAAACCATGCTTGAGGATTTTTTTGTCCATAAGCTGAAGGGTTAGATTAGAAATATTTTTAAACTTTATTTTTCGGGCAAAGGCGAAAGATGGGTGCAATATTTAAAGAAGATGATGGAGTGAGGCAAGTATGTATAGAAAATTTGCTCTTTTGCTTTTGCTCCTTGGAGTAATACACGCCGGAATGTGGGTTAATGTAGATAGCGAGTACATGCCTGGGGATACAATTGAAATTGGGGTGGGCGGCGCTAGCGGCACCTTGGTTGTTGATATATTTGATAATTATGGGGATAATGTTTTCCATGAAGTAAGGACTGTTGAGCAGGACCCCGAGCACTCGTGGTATACTCCTTACGAAACATTTGAGCTTACTCTCCCGGTTGGGGAATATACGGTGGTGGCAAAGGAGCAGTTTGGGGAAGAGGAAAGCTATGAATTCAGGGTGAGTTCCATTGGGCTCATGGCAATTAGCCCAACTGAAGAATGGCCTACTTTTTATGAAAATGGGGGGGGAAACGGCCACGCACCTGCAGCAGAAGGAAAAGGGTTGTTTCTCTATAAAACTGATGGCTCTGCAGTTGAAGGTGGGAGGATAATCCTTATCTACAACAAAAGCGGGAAAACTACCCAGACGGATACTGTTTCCGGAGTTGAGGGGGTTTTTAGCTTTGACTCTGAAGGCTTGCAAACTATCCGGGGGGAATACAATGGAGAAGCAACAGAGATAGAGTATTATAATTACGGAAACTATGATTACCTGCCTGAGTGGAGAGAATGGGAAACCTTCTCCAGTTATCTCTTTAGCGACAAAACCCTATACCAGCCTGGGGAGACAGTGCATGTGTCTGCAGTCATTTTCCTAGAGAATGAAAACGCATATGAAACGGTTCTGGGAAGTTTTGATGTTGAGGTGAGGGGCCCAAATTATGATACAGTTTACAGCAATTCAATTGCCGCAGTAAATTCAAGGATAAGTTTTGACTTGCCTCTGGATGAAGAGGCTGCTTTGGGGGGCTATTCAGTGCAGATACGCAGGAACCAAAGTTACGCTGGATGGTATAATTTTGAAGTGCAGGAGTATAAGCGCCCAGAGATAGATGTATCACTTAAGCCGCGTGAAGATGTTTACACAATAAACGAAACTGCTTATGTAGATGTGAACACTGAGTATTATTTTGGGGGGCCCGCAGATGCAGAAGTTAAATTTGAGATTTATTACGGGCCCCATTATTGGCCTCTTTACCGCAATTATTACTGTGATTGCATGCCTTACCCATATTGGGGTGAACAAAAGGTTGCTGAAGGGCTGATTTACACAAAAGATGGAGTTGGAACAATTGAGTGGAATGGGACCAATGCCACTGGAGATTATCGGGTAGAGGTTTCGGTAACCGATGAGAGCGAAATTGTTAGTGAAGCGGAAACTACTCTTTCGGTTTTGGAAAAAGTAAATCTGGAAATATTGATGCCACAGATGCAGGCAAATAAAAGCGGGCTGATTACGCTTTTGGCATTTGATGAACATGATGAGCCCTTGGGGGTTGCGGGCACACTAAAAATTTACAAAAGCGAGGAATATAGATATTATGAAAGTAAAATTGGATATGTGGTAAATGAGAGTGCAGTGCCTGTATTTGAAGGGAATTTCAGCACCGGGAATGGAAGCTATTCATTTGAGCATACGCCCCAGGAATATGGAAGCTATTATCTTGTTGCAGAAGCAGAGGATGCAAAGGTTGAGCAGTATTTCTATGTATCGGAATACAGCTGGTCGAGCTGGAATTACCTTGAAGTTTCCTTAGACAAAAATGAATACCTTTCCGGAGAAAAAATTGAGGTTACAGTCACTTCACCGATTGAAGGGAGGTTGGTTGTGGCTTCTATGGGGAGTGTCCCAGAGATTGAATTCTTTGAGGTTTCCTCTGGGATAAATACCTTGGAATTAACTGCAGAAGAAACAAGCAGCGTGCAGTTTTTTGTGATCAGGAACGGGGAGAGGTATTCTGGGTATGCAAATTACATGGTTAGGGGAAATGACTGGGTTGAGATAGAAATCGACCATGATGCAGTGTATAAACCCGGGGGGATTGCGCGCATAATAATTACTGCAAAGCGCGCAGGGGCACAAAGCAATGCTGCAGCCTCAGTCTCCATTGTAGACCAGGCAATTGTTGAGCTTTCCGGAGCGCAGTGGAGGGATATTTATTCCCAATTTTATGGGTACCCGCTGCAAAATTATGATGTGCAGTTTAGCTGGAATGGATATCGCGTTTATGGAATAGAGCGGAATATTATGATGGATGGGGCAATGGTGGAGGAAGCCTCAGTTCCCTCTGCAATAGCTGGAGAAGGAGGAGATGTTTCCAAAGAAGAGATAACAATCAGGGAAAAGTTTGTGGAAACCGCACTCTGGGTTCCATACATAATTTTAGAAAATGGAAAAAAGGAGATAATCTGGCATATTCCCGATACCCTTACTACTTGGAACATAACCGTGGTTGCAAATGAGGATATTGCAGTGGGAATGGGAAGTAGTAATGTACTTGTAACCAAAGATGTAATTGGAAGAATGAGCCTCCCTCCCGCATTGGTTGTTGATGATGCAATGGCCGTTCCTGTTACGGTATTCAACTATGGGGAAGAGCGCAAAACATTCAAGGTCACATTAGAATCCAGCAGCAACATCTGGATTTTGGGGAGCCCGGTAGAGCACATAAGCCTGGAAGCCGGAGAGTCGGAAACAGTCTATATTCCCATTAAGGCAATGGAAGCAGGAGTTGGGGAGCTTACCCTTTTTGTTGAGGGAGGGGAAGGGGATGCAATAAAGCTTCCCCTGAATGTGCTGCAGCTGGGAGTGCAAATTGTAGATGCGGAGTCGGGAATAGTTGAAGGGACTGCTGAAATAATTTCATATGATGCTCCTGAAAATGCAACTGTTAATCTTGCCCTGCACTCCTCCATTCTAGCTTCTGCGTTTGAAAGCCTGGATTATCTGGTGGGTTATCCTTATGGGTGCATAGAGCAGACCATGAGCGGATTCCTCCCAGATGTTGTTCTTGTGCACACCCTTGATGAGCTGGGCCTCGAATACACTGGAGAAGAGAATATTACTTCCCTAATTGATGATGGGCTAATGCGAATATATGAGCACCAAAATTCTGATGGGAGCTGGGGCTGGTTTAACGGGCAGGATGAGCGAATAACTGCTTATGTTATGGACGGGCTCACTATTGCCAAGGAAACCGGGATAACTGTGGACTCGGAGGTATATTCAAGGGGCCTTGCAGCACTCAAAAGCGGAAATAGCTCTTATGGAAGGTTTGTATTGAACCGGATAGATTCTTCACTTGTAACAACTTATGCAAATGATTCCTTTGGGGCATTGGCTGAGTGTGATGATGGGGAGTGTGCCCGGCTTATTTCTATGCTTGAGTGCTCAGGGCAGTATTGCCATCTGGAATTTGAAGGGGAAAACACCTGGTACCACAGCAACATGGAGCTTACTGCCTATGCAACTGAGAGCCTGGCAAAAAACAATGATATGGGAGATGCCAGGAAATGCGTAAACTGGCTGATGGTGCATAAAACAGGAACCTACTGGAGGAGCACAAAAGATACTGCAGTCACCGTGCTTGCATTAACTGAATACGCAAAGAAAACAGGAGAGCTCAATTCTGATTATGTTGCCTATGTTTACCTAGATGGAGAAAAAATATTTGAAGAGCGCCTTGGATACAAGAGTGCGGAGAGCAAAGAGATCACTCTCCCGGATGGGGCACACCAACTTAAAATTGAGAGGCAGGGATACGGGCCGCTTTACTACACTTTAACTGAAACCTATTATACTGAAGAAATTCCCAAAGGGGAAATTGAAGTAGAGAGGGAATACAGCCAGACATATGCAAAAGTGGGAGATGAAATCACGGTTACTTTGCACATTAATGGAAGCGGGGAATACATAGCAATTGAGGACCCGATACCCATGGGGACTGAAATTATTCAGGAAGGAGAGCACTACTGGTGGTATTATGGAGGATACAGGATGGAGGCAAGGGAGGACAAGGCTGTGTTCTTCTTTGACCGGATGGGAAAAGAAACTGAGCTCACATATAAATTGCGGGTGATGTACAAGGGGGACTTTACTGCACTTCCTACCCATGCATATGCAATGTACGCGCCAGAAGTAAGTGGATACTCGGACTTTGAGCATTTTACCTTCTATGAAAAAGCGTATGTTGAACCCTATGTAACTGAATACAACACTACCCTCAAAGTTTACTGGGAGGGGGATGTGCCCGGAACTATAAGGGTTACTGCGGGTGGAACAGAGTCCGAGCACACTGTAGAGCCTGGAGAAAATGAGATTGTGGTTGGGCCCGGAAAAGTAACTTACGCCTTTGAATCAGATGAGGAGTATTTTGAAGGCGAAGTTGGAGGGTCTGAAGGAACGGGAGGAGTGGCTGAGCCTGCCAATGACAACATCTACAAGGGGCTGCTGATGGTAATTGTAGGAGTGGTTGTCCTGCTCATTGTATATCAGCACTTCCGGAAAAGATAACTATCTTATTGCAAATTTTATTTTTTTCCTAGCTTTGGTTATTGTAACCTTTTCTCCTTTTTTTACCTGGAGGGGCTTTCCCCCATCTATTACTATATGAGCTTGTGTGCCAGAAGAGAGAGATATTCTATGCCCTGCAGAAACAATAACCGGGTCAAAGAGCCTTTTATCCGGGGCAATTGGAACAATGCTCAGCGCCTCCAGAGTGGGTTCCATCACCGGGCCGCCTGCAGCATAAGCATATGCAGTTGAACCGGTTGGGGTAGACACCACCACGCCATCCGCATCAAAGCAATATTCATCTCCACCTATGTCTACTGAGATTGTAAGGACTTTATGAAACTTGGAAAGCATGGCTACATCATTGATTGCCAGAAATTTCTTTTTTCTAAACTGGACCTGGAGCATTACCCTCTCTTCATATTTTGGATTTGAAATGAATTGGGCAACGGGTTGCTCCCAATCCTCATTGCTGCACTGGCATACAAAGCTCTTCTTGCTCCCTATTGCGAGGACGGGCCCTTCAAACTTGTCTTTGTTGTATAGGATTGTGCCATCTCCTCCGATTACTACAGTAAAATCAGCATTTTTCTTTACGGTTTTTACCTTCTTTTTCTTAAGGAAGGCATCTAGTTCTCTGGATAAATTAACTGCCCATTTCTTTTTTGAGTTCCACAATATTTTTGCTTTCATCTTATAACACCTGAACATAAACTTCTCTCTGTCTTGGCCCATCCAGCTCTACGAAAATGATTCTCTGCCATGTTCCCAGGGCAGGTTTTCCATTTTCTATAGGAAATGTTGCTGAATTTCCAATTAATGATGCTGTTAAATGTGCACGCGCATTTTTATCTACATGCTCATGCTTATAGTCTGAATCAGGAACCAAGGAAGAATAGAGGGTTTCAAAATCCTCTTTGATGTTGGGCTCAAATTCATTTATCATTACTGCTGCAGTTGTATGCGGAATATGGACAAGGCATGCTTTGCCTTGCTGTCCTGTTATTGCCAAGAGGACCATTTCAGTTATGTCTATTACTTCAGTGGTTTTTGAAGTTGGCACACTGAACTTATGCATATTTGAGAATCAATCAAAAAAGACTTAAAACCCTTGCTGCCTTGGCTTTATCCTGGCGAAGGCGGGGTGGTCAGCATATTTTTTTGTAAATGGCTTAATGTATGCTAAGAATTTGAGGGGGCGCTGAAGATATAATTTTCTTTTGCGCCGCAGGGAATTGAATCCAAGCCTATAGAGCAGCATCTCATCTTTTTGGGTGCATTTGGTAAAGTAAATTTTTCCATCTTCAGAGATTAGGCCCACGGCATCAAAGAGCCCTGCAAGAAAAGAGGCACTGTATTCATTTCTGTATTGAAAGCGCTCCAGTTCATCTTCAAGCACTTTTTGGAAAAATTTCCTATAGGATGTATGGTAGAAATATACTGAACTTATTTCCGGGGCAAGGGGATCCTCTTCCGGCTTTTCTCCTTCTGGCTCCTCCTTTGCTTCTTCTCTTGGCTCTTCGGGCTCTTTTGGGCTGGAAGCCAGAAGCTTGGTTGGCTCTGTTAAGTTTGCTGCCAGCACGGCTTTTACAAAAATAGAGAGGCGCTCTTCGGTTCCACTGACTCCTAGCCCTTCTTTTGTCTTGGTTTCCTTCCAAAAACCTATAATGTATGAGAGTTCCGGGGTAAGCTTTAATTTCATGGGAAACCATCTATCGTAATTGTGTTTTTCGTTTAGGCCTATTGGGGATTATGGGTCCTTTCCTCTTCATCTTTTTTTCTGGGACAAATTCAAACTTGCGTTTCTTCTCCCTGTGGATTGATTCTGCGATCTGCGAGATTAATAGGTCATCAGCGTCAGATTCTACATTGTGCTTGAATTTGGCTCCTGCCTTGATGGGCATGTTTGCACGCTCAAAGATTACTGCCAGTTCTTTTTTCTCGGCTGCTGTAAATGGTTTTTTTCCTTCAAGAATTCTTTCGTTTGCGCGCTCGAGGATTTTGGATAGTTTATCTGTGTCGGTTTTGGATGCCCCTCCGGCTTTAAGTGCAGAAAGCAGCCCGGCGGCGAGAATTGTGTTTCTTTTTTTGACTCTGCTAAAGAGCCTCTTTAAAACTCCAATCTCCTTAGTAGTAAGCCTTCCTTTTACCGCTGTTAGCACCTTCGTGCTAAACGCGTTGAAATCAACGAGCGCCATAAGTGGGTTTACTGTTTTTCATATTTTTAAAGGTTGCTAATTTTCTAGGGGTTCTGGACACTCTTTAAAAAGTATTGGCGCATTAAGGTGGAATAGCTATTCTGGGCCCATAGCTCAGGCTGGTTAGAGCGACGGTCTTATATGGCCACCTCTAATACATTTGGTCTAAGACAGCCGTAGGTCAGGGG
>JGI10211J34971_10000903_pt1 | contig 24774 bp, 30 predicted proteins | sample Etolagsediment_FD_34971 | JGI IMG/M metagenome (IMG submission 34971)
CTCCTTGACTACCAGTTGCTCCTGTTGCTCCTGTTGCTCCTTGTGATCCTACACTACCAGTTGCTCCTGTTGCTCCTTGTGATCCTACACTACCAGTTGCTCCTGTTGCTCCTGTTGCTCCTGTTACACCTTGTGATCCTTGACTACCTGTTGCACCTTGTGCTCCTTGTGCTCCATAAAATCCAACTTCTCCTGTTACTCCTTGTGGGCCTTGTGCTCCATAAAATCCAACTTCTCCTGTTACTCCTTGTGGTCCAATTGATCCTTGTAATCCAGTTCCTCCTTGTGGTCCAATTGATCCTTGTAATCCAGTTCCTCCTTGTGGTCCTTGTGTTCCATTTGCTCCTTGTAATCCAGTTGTTCCTTGTGCTCCATTTGCTCCAGTTGGTCCTTGTGGTCCTTGTGCTCCAGTTGGTCCTTGTGGTCCTTGTGCTCCATTTGCTCCAGTTGCTCCATTATTAATATTTCTTCCTCCTCTGGTAATATTTACTTGAGGTCTATAAGCACTCATATTATATTATAATATTTATATATTATAATATAATATATTAGGATGGAATAGGAAAAGGTCGTTGATTTTTTTCTAAAACAAGAGGGTTTGGCATTATTAAAGGTAAAGTTTCAAAATATGATTTAAACTGTATATTTTTAAATTCAGGAATAATAGGTTTTTGTTGTTCTACTAAATTAGTAGAATTTATTCCAAATAATGATGATTCTATTTCTACAGAATTTTGAGAAAAAACACTACTATTCATATGACTAGGCATATATCCTAAACTAGGAATAGCTGGATTATATGGAGAACCATTAGAAGAATTTTCATATAATTGATAATTTTTAATTAATTTATTTTGTCTTTGTTCTAAACAATAATTAGCAGGATTATTTATGGATCTTGTAGATGCCATATAATTTAATAAAATATTCTTTTTTTATTAATTAATTTATTATATTAATTAATTTATTATATGTATTTTCATTAATTATTTTATTATATTCTAATTCTCTTAAACAAGATAAAAATATATAAAAATAATCATAGCTAAATAAAATTTTAAAAATTATATATTCATTTTCAATATATTCTAGCTTATGTTTTAATTTTATTTTACCAATAATATTTTTAATTGTAGTTAAATTACAATATTTATCATATAAAATTTTTTGTTCATTATCAATAATATTTTCATCAAAATCTTTTAAATTAAATGCTTGCAATAATTGAATTTTATATAAGATATTTGAATCTTCAAAATCATTAAATAATTGATATGTACAAATAAAATCAAAAATCATAAATAATTATTTATAATACTTTTTAAATAATTATTTAATTAATTATTGCAATTATCTCTAGCTATTTCTCTAGAAGGTAATCCGCCTCTTACCCAACCAACTGCAATATCATTTTCAATTAAATTACTAGCATTAGCAGTAGTTTCTTGAACTTCAGGAATTAAAGGATAATTTTTATAGTTGATATAAGATACTTCACTAGATGGGTTAGTGCTTTTACTATTATAAATAATTTCACCCTCTCTTAGTAAAGATTCTAAATTAACATTGGATCTACCTCTACCAAGAAATGGAACAGTAGCAAAAGGTCTCTGAAGAAGATTTAATCTACAAGGTGGTCGTGAAATAGGTGTATGTAATAAATTTGAATTAGTTTCAACATTGCAACCATTAATACCTACTTGATGACTACCATTATAAAACATATTTGGTTGTTGAGTAGCAAAATCGATAGCTTTATTCATTGGACATGCAGGAAAAAAATTTTTTAATACATAGTCAGACGCTTGTGCATTTTCAACATTAAGTTGAGTAATAGCACAATTATCATCATTAATATTTGTCATCCTATTAAAAGTATAATCACTCGAAATCATATATATTTATTTAATATAATATTTTTTAATATTAAATAAAAATAATATTTATTGATTACCATCAATCCATCGAGGATCCCATCTAGAACAAGCAATAGGATCACCTTCTTTACATGAAGTCATTTCACCAAAACAAAATTCAGCAAAGGCCTTTTGATCATTAGGAATAGTAGTATTAGGAGCAGAATAAAAATTTCTCATAGATTGGTTAAAAACAAAATTATCTCCTAAATCTTGGAATAATCTAGATTTAATATATTGGTCTTCTTTTTCATTAGAATTGTTAAATTGTGATACAACAAAATTTTGTGTTTTTTCATTTATTTTTTCTTCTATAATAGGATTAAAAGCAGGTGCAGCAGGTTTTCTTTCTGGATTATCTTTATAATCTGTTAAAGGAACATTCATAAGAGGATTAGATTCAGTGGGAGGAACATAATTATTTTTAATTAAATTAATTGATGAAAAAGCTTCTTTATTAGATTTATTTTTATTTTGAATAAAATATAAAAGAACAATAACACCTAAAGTAATTATTCCAGTAATTGCCATACGAAAAGATTGTGTAATTAATGTTCCTATAATAGTTAATATTATAACTAAACGAGATATTGAATTTAATTTTTGATTTTGAGACATATTTTCAAGTGGCCAAAAATTTAATATATATTTTTTATTAATTAATATAGATGGATCATTTATCCAAAATGGTGTAGACATTTATATATATTTCAAATTATTTTTTTTTACCACCTTTATTCTTGTTCTTATTTTTTTTATTTTTATTGTTAGAATTATTAGAATTATTAGAATTATTATTTTGTAAATCCATTTTCTGTATTAATTCTGGAATATTTTCTAAATTTAAATCTTTCATAATTTCCATTAAATTATTATTAATAGTTTCTAATTCAGATTTATTAAAATTATTAAAATTATTATTATTATTATTATTATTATTATTATTATTATTATTATTATTATTTTTTTTATCATCTAATTTAGATTTCATTCTTTCTTTAGTTTTAGCTCTTTGTAAATTTTGTTCCATCATAGAATCAAAGGCAGATTTGTTAAATTTATTAGAAGCAAAATTAGGCATATTTAATTTATTAAATATATCACTCATTTTGTCCATACCAGGTAAATTTTGCATTTTACTCATCATTTCAGTTGCTTCTTGAATAAGTTCACTTTCTTTAAGTTCACCACTTTTCATTTTTTCATCAAGTTTACTACCAACATTTTTTACAATTCCCATTAATTTACCAGGATCTTTGAAAAGTTTTTGAAATACATCTCCAACATTATTAATATTTTCAGGATCAATATCTAATTTAGAAGCAGTATCTTCAGCAATTTCTTTAGCTAATTTACCTAATTTACCATCCATCAATTGATTAATATGTTCATGAATTTCATTTGGATTAGGTAAATTATTAACATCAATACCAGATACATCTTTATTTTTATTTTTAAGGATATCCTGCATTTCTTGCATAGTTTCATTAATTTTATTTTTAAATTCATTCTCTCCAATAGCCTCAAATAATTTTGCTGTATCTCCAAAACAATTATCATTTTTAACATTAGTTATAACAGAAAAAAGAATAAGTTGAATATATTTCCATATAGTTTTTCTAGTTGTATCACTTATTTCTAAAGACCATAAATCAGAAAAATTAATATTTGGTAAAAAATAAGTATTTATATTTTTATCGCTAAAAATACTATTATTTTGATATAAAATATCAAAAAATCTTTCAGGATAAAATTTTTGTGCATATAAATATAAATTTTTAAATGCATTATTTAAATTTTCTATATCTTCACATTCTCTATTATATATAATTTTAAGATCACTAGTTAAATTATTTGATATTTCAGGAAATGTTAATATAAGATCATTTAAAAAATCTATTATTATTTTAGAAAATTCAGTTATATCTAAATTATCACTTTTTTGAACATTTTCTTTTGTATTGGGATAATTTTCAGAATATACTTTTTCTTGTTCCATATATTATTTTAAATATATATCTGTTTAAATTATTGTTTAAGAAAAATATAAATCACATAATTTAACAAGATTTTCAACATATTTAAGTGCCTTTATTTTATTTGTTGTAGATAACATTCTTAATGGTTCTCGTAATTCATTTATTTTATTTATTATTGAATCTTTTTCTTCATGAATAATACTAGTAGACCAATCTTTTTCTATAAAAAAATTATAATCATTGTTTTCTATTTCATTTCTAAATTTATCTACAACAAAATTTTTCCAATTATTAATACATTTTTTATTATTAAAATTAATTGCTATAATAAATCCACATTTTACAGCTTGAACCTTTTCATCTTCTGGAAAAATTCTTCCAATATCATTAATAAATTCTTTAAAATGTTCACTAAATATTTCTAAATATTCTTCTTTATCAAAAGACATTCTAAATATTAAATAATTTAATATATATAATTTTAAACTATTTAATAATATATTACTTTTTAAGACTTTGATTACGTTCTTGTTGTAATTTTTCAATTGTTACTTCGCCAATTTTATCAGGACTATAATCATCAACAGGTGTATTTATTTTATTTTCTTGATTAATTGTTGAATAATTATATAATTGTCTTAATCCACCATTTCCTTGTGCAGATAAAGATTCAGGATCTTGATCCCAAAAACTATAACTATCAGATACAACACTAGATGGTCCTGATCCAAATGCAAATGCCATTGGTTCTTCAGTATTTTTAATAATCTCAACTTTATTAGTAAAAGCATTTTCTTGTGGTTTTATTGTATTTGTTATATCATCTCCATAAAGAATTTTATTATTATTACTATTTAAATATAATAAAGCAGGAACTCTATTTATTTGTGGTGGTAGTAAAATTTCTTGACTATTTTCTAATACAATATATGTTTTACCATTATTTTTTTTGATACGTTTATCAATACAAATAAAATGAATATCACCTTTTTCTTGAGATTTAGCTAAATCTTGTAATAATTTTTTACAATTATCACAATAATTACTATAATAAAGAATTTTGCTCATATACATATGAATTAGTCAATATTTAACTATTTTTTACTAAAAATTGATTTAATAATTTAAATATATATATTTATTATATTATGAATCCGACAATTACTGATATAGTTGATAGTGATAATGTTTTAAAATTTACAATTAAAAATATTAATTCTAGTTTAATTAATAGTATTAGAAGAATTATATTATCAGAAATACCATGTTTTGTTTTTAGAACATTTCCTTATGAAAAAAATAAAGCTAATATTGAAATTAATACAACTAGATTTAATAATGAGGTTATTAAACAACGATTAAGTTGTATTCCAATTCATATTAAAGATAGTAAATTTCCTTATAATGATCATGTAATGGAGGTTGATATATTTAATGATAGTCAAGAAATTATTTATGTAACAACTAGTGATTTTAAAATTAAAAATAAAAAAACAAATTCATATATTAGTAAAGAATCAGTTAAAGAAATCTTTCCACCTAATTCAATTACAGATAATTATATTGATTTTTTAAGATTACAACCACAATTAGCTGAAAATATTCCTGGAGAACATATTAAATTATCTTGTGATTTTGATATTGGAAATGCAAAAGAAAATGGGGCATTTAATGTTGTATCTACATGTTCATTTGGAGGAACAATTGATATTTCTAAAATAGAAGAAAAATGGAAATTAAAAGAAGCTTCTTTAAGTGAAGAAGATAAAGAAGATATAGAATTTGTTAAAAAAGATTGGTTATTAATTGAAGGAGCAAGAATTACAATACCAGATTCTTTTGATTTTATAATTAAAAGTATTGGTATTTATTCAAATTTTGAAATAATGATTATGGCATGTGATATTATGATAAATAAAATTACTAATTTTATTAAAGATATTCAAGAAAAACCTATTATTAAAAAATCAGATGATACAATATCTAATTGTTATGATATAATTTTAGAAAATGAAGATTATACATTAGGCAAAGTTATTGAATATTTATTATATGTATTATATTTTAATAGTGAAATTAAATTTTGTGGTTTTAAAAAACCACATCCACATATTAATTCTAGTTTATTAAAATTAGCATTTATTGAAGATGTAGATAATGATTTAATAATTAGTAAAATTGTAACAGCATCAGTAGAAGGTATAAAAATTTATGAACAAATTAAAGATAATTTTATAGATAGAGAATAATATATTATATATATATATATATATAATGAACCAACGTGCATATAAAGATGATTATGATGCTTTTTTAGAAAAATCAGAACAAGTAAGAAATTTTCAAATGAGTCAACTTCCTCCTGCTCCTGGTGAAAGTGAAGGTAAATATACTTTAGGTGAAAAATCAGATCTTGATGCTTTACAAACTGAATTATATGGTATACAATCACAATTATATAAAAAACTTTTATTAGAAGAATTTACTCCAGATATTATTGCTGGTCAAGAAGGAAGGGCAATTAATGAAATAAATGAGTTATTAAGATATCCTAATGAACCATGCGTTCAAGAAAGATTAGAAAAATTAAAAGAAGAAATTAAATATATTCAGTTAAAAAAAGCTATTGTAGAATCTAGATTAAATGAAGACCAACAAAGATCTATACTTAATTATTTAAGTATGACAAGTATACCACAATATGTAATTGACAATGATCAAGCTAGGGACAATATGTATGCAAAAATAGATGAAGTATTATATCCTAAAGGCGGTAAAAAATCTAGACACAAAAAAGGTAAAAAAAATAAAAAACGCAAAACAAAAAAACACTAGTTTATAATTAATTATATTTTTATTAATTAATTATAATTTTTTAATTAATTATAATTTTAACTTTAAGAGCTATCATAATTTAAAGTATACATAACTTGTGCAGGATCTAAACTATTAATATATTCAACAACAATATTTTTTGTTATAGGTTCTTTATTATTAATATATTTTTGATGGAGATTATACATATGAATTTTAAAATGAAATGGATATTCCTTGAGATGTTTTTCTTTATTAATAAAACAATATATATAATTTTGCCATAATGATGTAGTATATCTATGAATAATATTTCTAAATTCATTAAGAATTTTTTTATGTTCAGGATAATAATTTAAATAATCTCGAACTTTTCCATTTTTTCTTAAATTTAAATATTGAAAAAATAATTTAGGTTGATTACCTCTTAAAAATTTAATATCTTCATAAACAGGATTTCTAACTTTAGTTCTTATACCACTAGTATGATATATCATAATTCCTGGATAATAGTATGGTGTATTCATAGATGCAAAATAATTAATTAATTCTTCATATGATGTAATAGGATATATATTTGGAATACTTATAGGAAAACCATTAGGATTTACAAATAAATTATTATTATTAAAAGAAAATTCTTGTAGATTAATATTACAAATAGTATTATTATCTATTTTATATACTTTAATTAAATATAGATGTGGTAAATTAATAGGTGCAACAATTCTATTATTAGGATGTTGTAAAATAAATGTATATGAAAATTCTTTGGGTAAATTATTTAAATCTAAATTACAATATTTACACGCTTCAAAAAACATATTATTAAAAGATAAATTTTTATCATAAAAATATACTTGTGCATCAATAGCGGATTTTGTTGATATTTTCCATTCATTAGTATTTTCCATATAAAAAACATTAATCATTGTTCCTTCAATAAAATCTTCTGCATAACATTCATTTAATGGATATTTATTAGTAAATTCTTTAAAGTCTATAGCTTTAGGAGGTGAAAATGCTAAAATTTTATCTTTATAAAAAATAACAGAACGTAATAAACCATATGATAAATATTCTTCTTTTTTTAATAAATTTTTATTATATTTAATAATATAAAAATTTTCATCAATACTATTTTCATTATTAATATAATTTTTACATAAAATTTTTTTTTTATTTAATAAATTATTCCATTCATCTTTATTAATAGTTTTATTAATTAAATTTTCTTTACTTAATATATCATTAATATTATGCATGATAATTAATTATATTTTATAATTTATCTTTAACTACTTTATTAAAGCGATTTATTTAATTTAAATAAAAAAATAATTTTAATATATTAATAATAATTTAATATCTTTATTAAATTATTGTATTGAATATTAATTTCTACTATAAATATAAGATAATGAGTGTTTCACCAACAAAAGAAAATCTAAATATACAATTAGGTGATATAATAGAAATAACTGCACCAACGAATGAAGAATTAAATGATAAATTTTTTTACATTAAATATCTTAGTTATGATAAAATAATTTTATTAGGTCAAGATAAAAAACAAATAATATTAACATTAAATCAAGAAGGAGAATTAGATGATGAATCAATTGAATCAATAAGTATTATTAATAGAGCAGAAATGGAAGGATATGCTAGACAAAATAAATTATTACCAGGTACATGGATAGATATATATTTTGGTGGAGATATACCATTAATAATAACAGGATTAATTAGTAATTTAGAAAATGATATGATTGAAATTAAAACATATCCTTCTGAAGAAGTAATATATATTGATTTTGAATATAAAGGATTACCAGAAGATTTATTAATAGAAAAAATAAATATAAGAACAGCTCCAACAATTATTGAAGATGAAAGTGTTGAAGAAAAAGTTAAAACATTAGAAGATTTACAATTTGATGCAATAGAAGATATTGATTTAGTAAAATTAGAAATGACCGAATTAAGACCAGATAGTATATTATTAGATGCAGATCAAATAGAATTTGGAATTGATTTAGATGAAGTTACACAAGTAATAGAGGTTCCTGAATCAGAACAACGTTATGGAATCGATAAACAAACAACAGATATGTTAAATGAATTATTATCAACAATACCAAATATGGAAAGAACTCCATCAAAATTAAATGAAATACATAAAATAATTGAAAGATATAAAGAATTACGTCTAGAATATTCAATATTTGATCCAAATACAAATAGTATTGAACCTAAAATTTTAGGTTCAAATTATAAACCACTAGTAGAAAGTCTAAAAAAATTAGATAAAAAATTATATTGGTTATTACCAGTTTCAATAAATAATAAAAAAGTATATGATGTAGAAGATCAAGATGAAGGTGTTAGTTATATAGATAATTTAACATTAGCACAAACTTTAATAGAAAATTCGGAATATTTGGAAAATTGGAAATCAAATCAAATACCTGAAGAACAAAGTAAATATACTTATTATTTAAAACAAATTAATAATTTAGCTACACCATTTACAAATGCTAATTTAAATGAATTTATAATAGAAAAAGAAGTAAATACAGATTTATTTACAATAATAAATAATTTGGGTGATGAAAAATCCTATGTTGTAGGTGGTAATGATACTGATGAAATAAAAATGTCAAGATTTATAAGTCAAGTTTATAATACAGGGTTAACAAGATTAAAAAGTGATATAAATGAAGATAGAAAAATAATTAATACATTAATTAAAGCAACAGATAATGATATATTAGCATTAAAAGGATTTTTATTTCTTTCTTTACCAACATATAAATTTTCTCATATTAATTTACCAACAACTGATATATTAAGTAAAAGTAATTTAAATAATAATTTTATACAATATTGGAAATTTTTAAATAATAATACAATAGTAAATAATATTTTATTAGATGATATAACTAAACCAATAAATTGGGATAAAAATAATTTTTTAAATAATGTTAAACAAATTTTAATTGATGATAGTATTGATAAAGAACAACCTGAAATATATGAAAAATATTTAGATACTATTATACCTAAAACAAGAATATTATTTGAACTTTTAAAAGACCATATAGATTATGATTTATCATTTTATAAAATAATTAAATATATGGAACCTTTTATGATATATGATACAAATTTATCATATAAACAATATGAAGAAATTGTAAATTTTTTAAATGAAAAAATAATAGAATATAAAAAGGATTTTGCTACAAATAGTAAAAAATTTTTACAAATCTATAATAAATTAGTAACAAAAGAAAGTAAAGTAAATAATACATCTGTTATGTTTAATCTATTATCTAATGATCAAATAATTAGTGATCAAGTATTTAAAGCATATAATATTTCACAGGAAAATAAAAATGTAACTAGTATAGAATTATTAGATAAAATAATAAGAATTGATAATGCAAAATTATTTATGTCAGCTATTGCAAAAGTAAGTGTTGATTTAATGGTATCAAATGTAATAGATCAATTTATTGAAATTGAAGAAAAAATGAAAAAGGAAAAATTAGAAAATACCGAATGTAAAAAATATGTTTTAAGTAAAAAATATTATGCTATTGATGAATTAGAAGATGATAATGGTAAAGAAATATTTTTTGATAAAAAATATGATAATACATTTTATGATATTTTAAATGAATATAAAGATCAACAAGAAAGTATGGCTCCAGATCAGTTTTTTGAATTTTTAACTAAAAAATTACAAGATAATATAGGATTAAGTCAAATAGAAGCGGAAAGAGATGCAAATGCTATGATAAAAAATAGACGTCCAGTAATAACAGGAGATTATGCAATACTTGAAGAAGAAGGAGCGAAAAATAAAATATATAAACGTGAAGGAAATAATTGGATTTTAGATACATCAATTTCAGATAATGTATTTTTTGAAGGTAATAAATTTTTTTGTGAAAGTCAATTTATGTGTTTTGAAAAAGATAAAAGTTGTATAGATGATAAATCTGTAACTAAAGAAATTCAAAAGAAAAATTTAAAAAAAATAATGAATGAATTTGATTATGAATATCGTTTAGATTTACAAAAAATTAAAAGTATTATTGATAATAATTATAATTATAATTTAGAAGTTATAACAAAAGAAATAAAGGTAGAAACAAAAAATAAATTAAAATATAATGAAGCATTTTTATATTTGTCTACATTGATAAGTGAAACTGATATTATTGTATCGCCATATTTTAAATTAAAAGATTATATATTAGGACAAAATGATTTTGGAAAAAAACAAATGGATATTATACAATTTACTTTAAAATATACTCGTGAGGCATATGAAAATGAAGATAAATATTGGTTATATTGTAAAGAAACAAATACTAAATTATTACCAAAATTTTTGTATGATTTAGCTCAAGTATTTATTTCCCAAAAAGATTATAAAAAGGCTCTTGATATTATTTGTGCAGAACAAGGAACAATAAGTGAAGATGGAGATAAATGGATAGATAAATATAGTGGTTATACTATTAGATCTATAGATTTAGATATAGAAGAAGGTTTTGATGAATCTGGATATAAATTACAAACTCGTGAATTATTAGAAGATGATGCTGGTAATATATTATTACAATCATCTAATGTAGGACAAAAAGAAACAAAAACTTTACTAAATCCTACAATTAGAATTATTCAAAATGTAGTAAATGCTTTATCACAACAAATGGGTATTAATATAAATGATCAATTAGATTTTATTATTAAATATGTAGAAGAAACACAAAGATTAAATATTCCAAGTGAAAAAGATTATAATGCTGCAGTAGAAAAAGCAAAAAAACGTGGAGAGAAAAAACGATTACCAAGTTATGAAGAAGCAACAGATTCATCTTTATTAATATTAATTTTTGTATTTTATTTAGTTGCAATACAAATAAGTATACCTTCTATTAAAACACTTAAAACATTTCCAGGTTGTATTAAATCATTTTCAGGATATCCAATGGATGGTAAAACTGATAAAACAGCATTAACTTATATAGCATGTGTTGTTAATAAAATATCAAGTTCTGTTAAACCTTGGAATTCAATTTATAAATTGAAAGAATCATCAATAATAAAAAAAATGGAAAATATAATAGAAGAATATGTATTACCGAATCAAGAAATTGTAGATTTATTTAAAAAAAAACATCTATTTTTATCTCTCGAAACAAATAAAATAATTCCAGATAGTTTAAATATTAATTTGTGGTATTCTTTTTTACCACCATTATTACCTATTAAAATAAAAGATACTCAAACATTTACTCCAGCTTTTAAAGATGAATTAGCTAGTAGTATAAAGACTGGGAGAGAAAATCAAATAAAATCAATAAATGTAATTAAAACAAAAATAATAACATTCTCTCTATTAATTCAAGAAAATATTCAAAAAATAATTAATACACAAAAACCTTTATTAAGTAGTAGTAATGGAGACCCTTTTTTGGAAAACTCTTGTTGTAATTCAACAAAAAATACTATAGATTTTTTTATAGATGCTAATCCAGATATATTAAAATTTAATGAACAAGTTACATATTTATCTGATATTTTATATGATATTATGATAATGGTTTATCCACCTTTATATTTTGATCCTATTAATACAAAACATGTTTATCCTGAAATAAATCCTGAATTTTCTGAAAATGTTATTTATAAAGCCTTTATATATTATTGTAAATTTGCTACAAATTTACCTATTGATGAAGAATTAAGAGCAATTTGTTCAGAAAAACCAACAGATATAACATCAAATATGACATTAGAAGAACAAATTAAATTATTAAAACTAAATGGTAAAACATTTTCAACAGAAAATTTTAATCAATTAATAATGTATATCTCAAGAAATAATATAATAAATTTAAATTTTTCAAATACAACAATCAATAATTTTGTAATTATAAAAGATATAGTTCAATATTTTAATGAAAAGGATAGTTCTATTTTTCCAAAAATTTTATTAAATAAATTATCTAATTTATTAGATAGTTATGATTTAGTATATAATGAAGATAGTGAAGATATTAGAGATATTAAAAATTATTTATCTAGAGAGAATGAATTATTAGAAGAAAATATAAATGAATTTATGACAAAATATAGTAAATTAAATAAATCAAAACTTCAACAATTAAAAATTTGTATTAAAAATTTATGTAATTTTCAAGAAGATAATATAAATAAAAATATAAATAAAATTATTAATTTTGGTAAACAAAGTTTATATAATTTAATTTCAGTGTTTCCCAATATTGTAATAAATAAAATAGACTATGAAAGTATAATAATTCCAAAACATTGGATGTTATCAGAAAAACATATGAATGATATAAAAGTAATTTTAAAACAATATTATAGTGGTTTAACTTTATTATATAATGATGAACAAATTAATATGGTTTTACTTAAAATTCAAGATGAATGTAAAGATATATTAAGGCTAGTAGATAAATTATTCTATCAAGTTAATATTTTTAGAAATGGTAAAGAATTATATTCAGTTTTTGATAATAAAATTTTAAAACAAATAATATTATTTATGTATTATAGTGTATTAAATAAATTTATTAATTTATCTAAAGATGTAGAAATATTAAGTAGTAAAATTTTAAAAAAAGATGATGAAGATTTGGGTATTGAACCTGATTATGAAGATGAAGCACAAGATATTATTAGTGGTGAACAAAAATTACTTGCTAATAAAGTATCTGAAATTATATATGAATTTATAAATATTATTTGTGCAAGTAAAGATGTAATAGATTTATCATATGAAAATGTCATGGAGAGAGTATTAAGATCAAAAGAAAAAGAAAAAACACAAATAACAGATTATTTAAAATATTTAACAGATGAAGAGAGAGAAATAGAAAATTTATTTAAAAATAGTAAATTAGAAAGATGGAATAAAGGACTTCAGAAAGGGTTAACTCAATATGTTAAAGAAACTTATGATGAAGAACGCGATAAAATAGAACAACAAGCTATATTAGAACAAAAATTAGGTGTTAATGATTTAGTAACAAATATGAATAAAGATATATATATGTTAGATTTATTAACTGAAGAAGCTCAACAACTGCAAGATAATATTGAACAATATGATATTACAGATCTTCCAGATGATGATGATTATGGAGATAGAGATATAGATGATGTTTATGGAGATATTGATTACGATTAATTATAAATAATTATAATTATAAATAAATATAAAAAATTGAAAATAATTATAATTATTTTTTATTTAATGGAGAGAAATTATGTATAATATTGAAAATTATAAAACCTATTTAGATAAATTAAAAGGTTATTATGATGATCGTGATATTTCACATGGTTGGAATCATGTTTTACAAGTATGTAAAAACTCTTTACTAATATCTCAATATGAAAATATTACTAATATTAATAAATTAAATATTATAGTAATTTGTAGTTTAGGACATGATATATGGGATCATAAATATGTAGATAATAGTGAATTATTAAAAGAGAATTTTAGAAATAGTCTTTTAGAATTAAAATTTTCTGTAGAAGATATAGATTGTATTATACGTATAATAGATTCTATATCATTTTCAAAAGAATATAAATTACGTTTAATAGGTCAAAGATTTAAATTTAATAATAATGACGAATTAAAATTAAGAAATGTAGTTTCGGATGCAGATAAATTAGAATCATTAGGTTTAGTATGCATAGAAAGAATGATAGAATATGAAATAAATATTAATAAAAATCATTCAATAGAAAGTCATATAGAACATATTACAAAACATTGTAATGAAAAATTATATTTGTTAATTGATAAAAATTATATTAAAACCGAATATGCTAAAAAGTTAGGAAGTGTTTTATTAAATGAGATGAAAAATATAGTAGAGAATAAAGTTAAATTACAAAATTTTATAAAATTATATTTAGAAAAAAAATAAAATAAAAGTAAATTTATAATGAAAAAATATACAAAAAAAAATATTTTATGGAGTGGATGGTCAAAAGAGGCTCCATTTGGAAAAGAACGTAGTGAAATGTATAAAAAATGCGGTAAAAAATGTTTTTTAGGTGAAAAAACACCTGATAATAAAAAATATCCTAATTTTCCAATTTGTACTAAAAAAACATGCAAAATTAATACAAAAGGATTATATGCAGCTTATATTAGGGCTAGACAATGGGGTAAAAAAAAATCAACTTATAAAAAAAGTGGACATCCTAGATTAAGTCGTAAAAGTTATAAAAATGTTGAAAAAAAGGCAAAAAAAATGTTAAAAAAGAAGGGATTAAATGTTAAATAAATATATTTATATAATATAAATATGAATTTAGTAACAGGATATGGTATTTTAGTTTTTTATGGATTTTTATTATTAATATTTGCTACTATAGGAAATTATCTTGATAAAAAAAATGGGTTTAGTAATGGTTTTATTGTAGGATCTATAGTTAATCTGGTATTATGGTTTACTGCAGGAAAAAATATGGCAAAAGCATAAATTTTATATATAAATATAGTTAAAATATATATAAAATTATTGTATAATATATATAATGTTAATAACTTTTGTAAAAAATAATATAACATTGGTTGCAATAGCATTATTTTTATTAGTATTTTCATTTTTAATGTCTTTAAAACCAGGATTTTTATTTAATAACGATGGAAGTATTAGAAATTTTGGAGTTGGTTATAAAAAAAAAACAGTAGTTCCTGTTTGGTTAGTTAGTATTATATTAGGTATTTTAGCATATTATTTAGTTATTTATTTTATAACATTACCTAGATTTAAAGATATATAAATTAACCTACTGTATATTTAGTATGATTAGAATTATTTTTATTTAATTTTTGTTGTAATTGAAGATAAGCATTATGTGTATCTTCCATTTGTTTAGCAGAACGTTTACAAGAATTATTAACCATATAATTATATGAAACAGAAGTTACAAGTAATCCAGTTAAAATATACCATATAACTTCAGCAATAGTATTTTTAAATACAATATAATTAAATAATTCATTTTTTAAAAATACATTATTACTAGTTTGTTCAGCAATTTTTTTAGTATTTAATAATTGTGCTTTTTCAAATCTACTCCAAAATATTTCAAAATTATCAGTTGAAATTTCGTTAATTAAAAGTGATTTATCACCATATATTTGATTTAAATTATATTGAATTAATGCTTCATCTTTATTTTGTGATAAGTCTGTTCCTGTTTCTACTTCAGATTGTGGTCTTAATATTTCATCCATTAAATCATTTAATCCTGTTAAATTAGCAAATATATAACCTATAGTATTTGAAAATGGAGATAACCAACCAGGAAACATATTTAAGATAATTATCATTGTAACAAACATTAAAATCCAAGGTAATATTGTAATTAAAAACGTAGCAAACCATTGAATATTACCGCCACATATTTCTTTTGAAATATTTAAATTTATAAAATAATTTCCTATAATTAATAACATTACATAAATTAAAATTGTAATTAAATTATTTTTTCCTATATTTTCAATATTAGTAGGATTATTAAAAAATTCTATATCAATAGGTATTGTATTTTGAGTATAACGAATATAACCAAATATTAATGTTGCTACAATAAAAAAAACAATTGGTTGTCCGGCATCAGGAACATTTATTTTGTTATCACATTCTTGATTATTATTAGACATATAGATAATATGTATAATATTTTTTCAAAAAATAAAAGTATTTATTAATGGAGCAATCACCAAATTTAATAGAACCTGGAACAAAATATTTTTTAAAACATACTTTAGAACAATGTAAAAATTTTAAAGATAAACATATTAATTTTATTATAAATATAGGATTATTATTTGTTTTTATTTTAGTAGTATTTTTAATACTATATTTTAGATATAAAGGTAATATAAATCCAGAAGAACAAAAGAAAAAACAACGAAAAGAAAAAGAATATATTATGTCTAAATTAATACAATTAGCAGATTATAAAAAGAAAAAATCTCTAAATTTAATTACAAATTTACCTGAATGGTCAAATAATCCTGAATCAATTATATTAAATAGAAAATTATATTAAATATATTTATATATGGATTTAACTAAATTAAATGAAGCAATAACTCAATATTATAAATTAAAAGAAAGTTATGAAAATAAAATAAATCAAAATAAATTAAAAATTATTAATAATCCTGTATTAACTAGTAAAGAAAAACAACAAAAATTTAAACTATTAAAAAAATTATGTGTTAATTGTAAAAAAGAAGGTGGAACTATATTTTCAAATAATGATGGAATTTTAAAAGCTAGATGTGGTCATTTAAGTTCACCATGTTCATTAAATATAGAAATAGATAAAGGTAAATATTTATTAGGTGATACTTTAGCAGAAAAATTAAAAAAAAAAATTAATAAATTAAAAATTGATATAATAAAAATAAAATTAGATTTTTTATTTAGTTATATTTCAGAAAGCGAAGCTTTAGAAAAATTTAATGTTTTAAAAGAATCATTAACAAATGAAAATAGTTTATATCAAAAAGTTGAACTCCATAATATTAATATTATGGATAATCCTAAAACTGAAGATTTATTAAAAGAAGCAAATAAAGATTTATTTATTGAAATACAACAAATAAAAGATTATTGTAAAGTATATAATATAACAAAAAATAAACTTTTATTAGAAAATGTTGTTCAAAATTATTTATCTAAAATTTTACCATTAACTAATACTATAAGTGATTTAAAATATGAATATAGAGAAATTGATAAAAATGAAGAACCAGATAGTATTTTAATTGAAAAAAAATATACTTTAGAATCTTTATTATATCCTTTAGAACAAGGTAAAATTATTAATAATAAAAAATAAATATATATTTTATATGTTTAGTAAATTATTTAATTTACCTGTTTTTTTAATTGCTCTCTCTATTGGATTATTATTTGTATATTTAAGCGATATAGATAAGGATATTATATATGTCTATCCTACTCCTTATAATTTAGATAAAGTTGAATATAAAGATTCGGTTGGAAATTGTTTTGATTTTTCAGCAGATAAAATTAGTTGTCCTAGTGATATTACTAAAATAAAAACTATTCCTGTTCAAACAATTAATTCTAAAAAATAATTATTATTAATATATATATGTTTAAAATAATTAAAAAAATATTCTATAATGATTTTGGTGCAATTCTTGTTTCTATTATTTTAGGAATAGGTTTAGCTTCTTTATTTAGAAAAGCTTGTAAAGATAGAAATTGTTTTATTTTTAAAGGTCCACCTTTAGATGAAATTAAAGATAATATTTACAAATATGAAAAAGATTGTTATACATTTAATGAAAATTTGATAAAATGTGGAAATAAAGAAAAATCTATTGAGTTTGCATAATATAATTTATTTATTTATAAATTATATTAATTATGTCAGGAACTACATTACTCGGTGAATTACCAACTGCTTCTTCTCAAAATGAAAATATTCCTGTAGTGCAAGTTGAAAATATTCAAATATCTAATCCTTTACAACAACAAATCTCATCAAGAGAGACTGATATTAATAAATCTGTTAATGATAATCAAGGTATTGAATCTTATAATGAATTAATTTCTGGTTTACAAAATGCTTCTCAAAGTGGTCAAACACAATTACCAGATCGTAATATATCACAAGATACTACATCTATTACAAATGATGAAAAAATTCAACAAGAATATGTTCCACCTGTTAATGATGAAAAATATATAGAAAATAGTATTTCCCCTGATGAAGTTTTAAATTATAATCAAAATATTGAATCACAAAATAATAATTTTGAAAAATATTATCAAGAGTTTCAATTACCTATTTTAATAGCTGTTTTATATTTTTTATTTCAATTACCTATTATACAAAAATATTTATATAAAATTATTCCTAATCTTTTTAAATCAGATGGAAATCCAAATTTTTTTGGTTACTTAATAAATAGTATTGTTTTTGGTATATCATTTTATTTCTTACTTAAAGGATTAAATTATTTTTCTTCTATTTAGTTAATATATGGAAACTAATATTAAAGAATTAGATAAAGAATATAAATTTGATATAATAAGAACTGGTTCATCTTTAAGTAATACTTTTTTATCATTATTAAGGACTGCTGTTGTTTTAGGTGGAATATCTGCTGTATTAATTCGTCATAAAAAAGCTATATTATTTAATAAAATATTATTATTTATTTTAATTATTTTAATAATATATTCATCATATATATTTTATAATGATACAAAAAAGTTTTATTATATAGATGATAATTCTAAATGGCATTTACAACTACCTTTATATTTTGCTGCATTATTAATTATTTTATTTTTATTATTATTATTTACAGAGTTAAAATTTTACTAATCATCTAATATATCTTCTATTAACATTCCTGCTAAAAATCCATTAAACATACTATTTGTATTATCATAATAATATGGATCATGTCTATTAACTATTATTATATTTGGATTATTTGGATTATTTGGATAATTAGCATTATTAGGATAATTAGGATTATTAGGATAAGTAGGATAATTAGGATTATTGTATTGATGTGTATTAGTTAAATTATCTATGCTATAATTAATAGGTATAGCTTTTTGATATTCTATATTATTATTTGATATATCATAATCAAAAACAGGTGTTCCTATTGCAATAGATTCTTTATAATTATTTTTATTGATATTGTTACTAAAAATTTCACAAATATTTCCCATAATATATAATATAATATAAAATATATTATAAAATATAATATATATTATGAATATAGATAATATTGTAAAATATAATAATAATTTATATAGAATAGGGGATATTATAGATAATGATAATATAGAAATTTATAATTATATTAAAAATAATAATAATTTAAGTAATAGTTTTATTGCAAAATTTTTAGATAAAACTTATAACAAAAATATTAATAATAAATATGAAAGAATTAATATTGCTGCAAATATAGTTAAAAATATGTTAAATAATAGTAATATAGCACCAAATGATTCATTAATAATTCACCTACGTCTAGGAGATGTATTAAATGTGGTTCCTGGTATATTTCAAGAACATATATATAATACTATTATAAAACCAAGAATTCCAGATATAGATTTTTTATTAGCACAAATTAATAAAACAACAAAAAAAAATATTATTATAGTAACAGCATATCATCATAATTTATATGCTACAAAAAAAGAAGATCCAAATTATAAAAAATATATATCACAATCTAATAAAAATTCAGAAGAATTTTTGAAAAGTTTTTTAAATAAAATACCAAAAAAATATAGTTTTACAATAAAATCTTCTAATAATCCAGATGATGATTTTATTTTTCTTTGTTCAGCTGATGAATTAGTATTATCATCTAAATCACATTTTGGAATAATAGCTAAATGTATACAAAAAATTTTAAAAAATAATAAATATTTTATAACAAATGATAATAATAAAATAAGTATGTTAAATAATATTTAATATGTATTATTTATAATCCAGGCAACTATACTAATTAAAAAGCTTCCAAAATAATCTAATTTTTGTAATCCATCAATTGAATATTTTGCTATTATAGGTAAATTATGTTGATATCCCCATGTTGATACTTCAGCAACTGCATGGGAAACACGCGTAGCTACATCATAATCAATTAATGCTAATTTTTGAACAGCAAATATAGCAAAAGGTTTACTAAAATGTATATACATATTTAAAAAATAATAATTAATATTTAATATTAAATATATAAATTATATATTATAAATTATATATGGAAACAAAAAAATTACCAAAATTAAGACCAATAACTTATAAAAATAAAAAATATAAATATCATATTAAAGATACTGCAAAAAAACGTCATTTAGCGATAGATGAAGGTATTAAAAAAGATGGTAAAGATACAAGAAAAAATGCTAAGGCAAAAAAAGCAAGATTTAATGTATTAAGAATATATCGTAGATATAAAAAACCAAAAGAATGTAAAATATTAACAAAAGATATGAAATATATAGATAAAAAATATAATTTAGGAACAACAAAAAAAATTTGTTAGACTAATTAATCAATTAATTGGCAAATATTTATATTTGTTAATTTTGATAGATTTTCAACTTCTTTATCATTATTATAATTATTAATATAATAAATTTGTTTTATTCCAGATGATGCAAGAGTTTTAAAACAATTTAAACATGGATAATGTGTAATATAGGCAATACTATTATCACACGAAACACCTCTTTTAGCACAATCAATTATAGAATTTTGTTCGGCATGTATAGTTCCAATATTATGATTGTCGCGGATAATAGGTATATGAGGAAGTCCTGATAAATAACCATTATATCCTTGAGATATAATTCTATTATCTTTAACTAGAATACAACCAACAGATAATCGTGGACATGTAGAACGTTTTGAAGTTAAAAGTGCTAATTCTTTAAAATATTCATCCCATGAAGGACGTTTTTTAGAGAGATTTTCTACCATAATATAAATTATTGTTATTATGTTTAGATATTTTTAATAATATAAATTATTTTATATAATTAAAAAAATGATAAGATTAATTAGTAAAGAAGATTATAGTAGTATATTTTTATTATTAAATCAATTAACAGATTCACCTAATATTGATAGAGAGATATTTAATAATATAGTATTAAATTTAAAAGATAATCATAATATATTTGTTTATATATTAGATAATAAAGTAGTTGGATGTATAACATTATTAATAGAACAAAAATTAATACATTCAGGTAAATGTGTAGCTCATATAGAAGATTTAGTAGTAGATATTAATTATAAAAATAAAAAAATAGCAAGTAGTCTTATAAATTATTGTATAGAAATAAGTAAAAAAAATAATTGTTATAAAATAATTTTAGATTGTAAAGAAGAATTATTAGAATTTTATAAGAAATTTGATTTTAATCAACAAGGAATTTGTATGCGTTATTCTATTTAAAAAAAATAATTATTATTTTTAAACTTTTAACTTTTTTTAACTTTTTTTAACTTTTTTTACTTTTTTTACTTTTTTTATTATTAGTTGGAATATATCTTAAAAAATTTAACTCAAATTCTCTTATATTTTTTTTTGTTCTTTTTTTTCCTTTAAGTTTTTTAAATTTATTTGTTTTATCAGCACGAATTGCGGTAAGTGTTTTTTGAGTGCCATAACATTTAGTACTAAAACGTCTTAATAAACCTTTTTGTCTAAGTCTATTTTTAGCTTGAACATTAAATAATAATTGAGCCATACATAAAATACGATTACTATTATAATACATACGATTAGCATATAAAAATGCTAAATAAAAACTTAACATTGTGTCAATAGAAGCAATTTTAATTTTTTTACCATGAATTTTAATTTCATTATAACTATGACACGCAAGTGGTTCATATATAAAAGCAATAGTATCACCATCAACATTAATTTCATAATGTGGTGCAATTAATTCGCCTATACCTTGACTTTTATAAATTTTAACATTTTGAATATTAGCATCAATAAGTCTTTCTTTAACAATTTGTGAAGAAACTTTAGGATTTTTAGATAAAACATCAAAATCAGGAATTTCTTTAATTAATTTTTTAACATTATTAGGCATATATTTACTATATAATAAATTTGCATAACCACCAAAAAAAACTAATCCTTGATTAATAAAAGATTCTTTAATAATATTATAAACTTTTTTAGAAATTTCTTTATTTCCTTCAAATTCTCTCTGAATAATTTCTCTATTACAATCTTTTCCTTTAATTGGATAGTGTTTATTTAATAATATTAATCTTTTTAATATTTTTTCCCATCTACTAACATCACCTGCTGGTCTTGATAATTCTAAATACATTGACATTCTTAAAAAATTAGGAGGAGCATATAAAATATCATTAATTAATATACTATCTTTTTTTATTGCATTAAAAATAGTTTTATTTAATTGAGTAATGTCAGCAACTGGAATATAATTAACAAATATTTTAAATGTTCCTTCATGTATTCCAGCTTTAGCTTCTACATCTTCATATCCTTTTTTATAATAAATATTAGCAAGTTCTTTTGCATCTTCTAATGCAGTTGAAGAGTAAAAATCATAATCAGGCATTTCTATATCATAATTATAAAATTGATCATTTTTGGGTAAAATATTATTAATGGCAGTTCCACCATAACAAATAACTTTTTTTTTTCTTATAAAATTTTCTACAATATTAATAATATCACCTATTATTTCAGAATTTAATAATTTTTTATGCATTTCTATTTCTGCCGCGTCAACCGCTTTTCTTAATATAGCTAATTCTTTTTTTTGAAATGATTCTTTATTCATATAATATTATAATATAATTTTTTATAATATTATTAAAAATTTTTATTTAATTTATTATTAATTTGTAGGTGGATTGGAAGGTGTGGGTGGAGATGGAGGTGTATTTGTTAATGTTTCTGTATTATTATGTGTACATGCAGGATGATTTGGTGTTGGAAAACCTTGACAGAAATCAGGATCTTGTCCAGGTGAAGCTTGTGTAAGATTAACTTTACTGCCTGTTCCAGTTGTAAATATAAGATTTCTACGATTAAGATTAGTGCTAGTTGGATAAGATGGAGGAGGTGGAACATATACTTTTTCATATCTTAATAATTTAGGTTTATAAGCAAATGCATAACCAGCTTTATTAAAAAATAATGTATAATATTCCATATTAGTATCAAAATTTTGAAATGACATACCGACTAATTGACAACCAGTTGTAAATCCTAAACTAGGATTAAAATTAATAGCATTAGCATTTAAATCTGGTAATAACATAGTTAACATAGTTTGATTAGAATATGTAATTTGACTAGTATCAGCTAATTTAAAATTACTAACTCGAAATGTATGAATATATGGTGAACCACTATGCATATTTATAAATTCTAATAAATTAGGATTTTGACATTGAGATGTATTAATTTCATCTTGAGTATTTGATAATTTTTCAGATTGTGATCCTAATGAATTACTTTGAGGACTTGGATCAGTATTACAATTTTGTGTTTTCATAACAGGACATATTATTTTTAACTCATTATATGTATTTTCATCAATAATAATAATAATTTTTTCTTTAAAAGTAGATAAAGGTTCATGTCCTAAATTTCTACAACTATTCATTAAATTATATTTACTACTTAATAGTCTATCTCCAAAACTTGATAATAAAATATTTGCCATTTTTGGATAAATAGGATTATTTTCTCTCTTACTCATAACTCTAAAATTTAATATTAATGGATCACTAAAAAGAGGTGTTATACTTGGGCTAAATGCAGATTCAGATATATAATTCATTGCATCGCTAAATTTTAAATAATTAAATGTTTGTTTAATAAAAACACTATCTATTGCAGATGTAGAAATAACAGGTTCATTATTATATGAGTATATTTCAAAATCTAAACATCTTGCTCCTTGTTTTAGACAAGTTTCTATTCCACAAAAAGGTGGATCAGTATTAGGAGAATCAACAAAACTATTTTTAAAATTGCCTGGAGATGCAGCATTATAGGCTGTTTTAATATAAAAATCATATAATGGTTCATTAAAAACACTATCTTTTGAAATTGGTGATAAAGGAACTATTTCATTATTATAAACTTGTTTTAATAATGCACAATTATTAGTTGGTAATGTAAAAACACTATATAACCAAATAAATATAGCTATTACTATTATAAATATAAATATTAAAATAATAGTTCTAAATAAATCAGTTGCCTTTAATCTTTTAGCCAATACTTCAGTTATAGTTTTACCAATACCTTGTATATTTAATGCTTTTTCTGATTCACTCATATTATATATCTTAAATAATATATTTTTTTAAACAAATCTTTTAAATAATATTAAAATAATATTATAATTATAATATATTAAAGATATGGCAGGTGGTTT
>JGI10211J34971_10000905_pt1 | contig 24742 bp, 16 predicted proteins | sample Etolagsediment_FD_34971 | JGI IMG/M metagenome (IMG submission 34971)
AACGGCTAGGAAGCCGAAGGCTGACGACGTCAATCCCTGCAGGCGTACCACCCAAGCCCCGTCCAAACGGGGCTTTTCTGTCTGCACACACTTTTTGTGACATTCGTTCATGTTTCACCCACTCAACTGGATGAGAACCCCGGGTTCGATTCGGAGCGAAGCGGAGAACGGCTAGGAAGCCGAAGGCTGACGACGTCAATCCCTGCAGGCGTACCACCCAAGCCCCGTCCAAACGGGGCTTTTCTGTCTGCACACACTTATTATGACGATTGTGCAGTTAATCTCAATAACGTTGTCATTAAACCATTATCAATGTAATTTGGCCCTATGAAGCACATGACGTCCGTCAAATATGCAGGCATTTTAGCATTGGTGTCGGCCTTCCTTTTTGGAATGACCGCCCCTGCCGGAAAGTGGGCCCTTCTGACAATAAAGCCTTTTACTCTGGCCGGAGCACTGTATCTCGGTGCTGCACTTGGAGTTCTCCCCATGCTTTCAGGGCTGCGAAATGCCAGGAATCCCTTCAAGTACAGCGCGACCAACCGCAGCTATCTTGCAGGGGCTGTTTTCTTCGGCGGCCTCACCGGCCCGGTTCTCCTCCTGCTTGGTCTTTCAATGGCTGGCGCCGCGTCGGTGTCCCTCTGGCTGAATCTCGAACTGGCAGCCACCGCAATTCTGGGCGTTCTGCTCTTTAAGGAACATATCAGTCGGAGGTCCATCCTGGCTGTATTATTAACACTCTCGGCCTCATTTCTTCTGACTGTGAATGAAGGCAGCAGCGGCCCGAAAGCAGGACTGCTTGTTCTCGCTGCCTGTTTTGCCTGGGGAATGGATAACCATCTCACGGCATTAATTGAAGATATTCCCGCATCTGTCACCACATTCTGGAAGGGTCTCGTGGCCGGCTCCGTCAATCTGAGCCTCGGCCTGGTGTTCGAGAATGGAAGTCCCTCCGCAGCCATGCTGGGAATTGCAGTGCTCATCGGTGTATTCGCCTATGGATTGAGTATTGTGCTGTACATACAGTCCGCCCAGCATCTCGGTGCTACGCGCAGTCAGATCATTTTTTCCTCATCTCCATTCTGGGGTATGCTGATATCCTTTCTGATCCTGGGGGAATCCATCAGTCTGCTGCAGATATCCGCCGCGCTTATCATGCTAAGCTCCATCATTCTGATAATTAATGAACATCACAGTCATGAACATCGGCATGAGGATCAGGAACACAGTCACTGGCACCGGCACGAGGACGGTCATCACGACCATCAGCATGCCGCCGGTCTGTCAGATGTCTGGCACAGTCATCCCCACAGGCACGAAGCTAAGACCCATTCTCATGTTCACATGCCGGATGTCCACCACCGTCATTCCCATAAATGAAGCTTAAGACGCCGGAAATCAGCAGCAGCTTAATGACAGCAGAAAAGAATGCCTGATCACTCGCCCCGGGGTGCTCCCGGCCTGATGCGGCGGCCGATGCTTTTCAGATCCTCGATACTCAAAAGGGCCGAAGGCAGAAGTCCCAGGGTCAGGACCGTACCGAAGATCAGCCCGAAACCGATGGAGACGGCCATCGGGACAAGGAACTGCCCCCCTGCACTTTTTTCAAAGATCAGCGGAGCCAGGCCGATCGCTGTGGTCAGTGTCGTCATGACGATGGGCCTGAATCTCTGCACTGCTGCGAGATGGGCTGCATCAAAGGCATTGAGTCCCTGTACCGTTCTCATGTGGTTGTAGCGGTCTATCAGCACCACCGAATCGTTGACAATGATTCCCGCCAGAGCAACAGAGCCGAGAAAGGAGATGAAGGAGATCGGTATCTGCATGATGACATGCCCCAGCACCGAACCGATAAATCCCAGAGGAATCAGGCTCATGATCAGCAGGGTCTGGGGAAAGGACTTGAGCAGGAACATTAGGATCGTGAACATGAGAATGACTGCCATCACCGCCGAAAAAGCCATGGACTGTATGGAACGGTTTACAAATTCACTCTGACCTCCCGACCCGACGCTGACACCGGGAAACTCTGACAGAAGCATCGGAACGATCTCTTCATTAATCTCCCTGTTCACCACACTGAGATCATTCTTTTTGTAATCCAGGTTGGCATACACCCGCACTGCCCGGTAGCCGTCCCTGTGCCGTATCCGCTTCATGCTCCTCTGTATGCTGTAGTCCGCGATCTCTTTAAACGGGATATAGGCCCCTCCCGGCGTCATGATCCGCAAATTTTCTATCTGGGCGATCTGCGAACGGTTTTCCGGAGCGTATCGCACCCAGATCTTTACCTCATCCCGACCCCTCTGCAGTCGCATCACCTGCTGCCCGTAAAAGCCCTGTCTCAACTGCTGACTTACATTCTGGACCGTCAGTCCAAGCGCTTTTCCCCTGTCATTGAGGTGAATGATAAATTCATTGCTGCCCAACGGCGTGTCATCCCCCACATCCTTCACTCCGTCGATCTTTCTGATCTCCTCCTTGAAGCGTTCCTTGATCTTCCTCAACTGCTCATAATCAATGCTGAGGAAGCGGACAGAAATGGGGTTCCCGCCGAATACCGCGGCGCCCTGAACATTGATACTCTCCGCCTCCGGAAATTCCCCGATCTCTTCAGAGAGTTCATTCGAAAAGTCGTTTACCGTGTAGTCCCTCTCCTCATTGGGAGGCAGGACCAGAAAAATGGAGATCTGAGTGCCGTTGCTCCAGCTGACATAATTCTGAATGACATTGTCTCCCCCCTCTGTTTCAGCGGCTTTTTTCGCCCCGAAACTCAGCGCGGAGCTGATGATCCTGTCCCGTAGCGCATCCGCCCGTTCCGCCACCATACCGGCAGGTATTTCCACTTCAATGCGGGCAAAGGGTTCCTCGATCTCAGGAAAGAACTGCGCCCGGATATGCGTGCCCTGAAAGGCCCCGGCTAATATGAAAATAAGGCCCAGGATCACTGCCGACATAGACCAGCGGTTTCTGAGGAAGAATTTTACCAGCGGCGAATACAGGCCTTGTATAAATGCCTCGATCCAGGCTGTGCTCCGCTCCCGGAAGCGGTTGGACCGGCGTTCATGGGACAGAGCTTTCGAATGCGCAAGGTGGGCAGGCAGGATAATTACGGCTTCCAGCAGGGAAAAGGCCAGCGTGATCATCGCAATGAGACCGATCTGCCAGACATAACGCCCCAGTTCACCGTAGAGGGACAGATAGATCGAAAAGGCGACGATGGTTGTGATCACCGATATGGAGACCGGTTTCACAACCTCCATGGTCCCCTCGACGGCCGCCTCGAAGCCGGACAGACCCTCACGTTCCCATTTGGAGTAGATGCTTTCCCCGATCACGATCGCATCGTCCACCAGGATGCCGATCACCATGATCATGCCGAACAGGGACATCTCATTGATGGTGATCCCCATCAGCCACTGAACGAAAAACAGCCCCAGAAAGGAGATGGGAATGCCGAGGGACACCCAGAAGGACAGCCGCATGCTCATGAATAAACCCAGGATCACGAGGACCATGGCCAGCCCCACAAGTCCATTCACCGTCAGGGTCCCCAGGCGCTCATTGAGTTCGTCCACATCCCTGATCAAAGGCTCAAATTCGACCAGCCCCTCATATCTTTCATTGTATTCAAGGAGTTTCTCATCGATGATGTCAGCAATTTCAACCACATCCTCATTGTTATTGTACATGATGTTCATGCCAATGGAGACATTGTCCTTGCTCTCTGTGTAAAATCTGTTCTCCGGCCACTGCTCCTTGACGCTGAAGATATCGGCCAGCCGTATCGATCTCCCGTCAATACCGCTGATGATAGGGATATCTTCCAAACCCGGGGCGCTGTACTCCTTTTCATAGCTGCGGATGAGGATCTCCTCCTGATCGGTGACAATACTGCCGGCGGAGATGTCCAGATTCGCTGAACGGATCGCTTCCGCCACCTGGCTGATGGTCAGTCCGTACCTCTGCAGGATCTCAGGACTCACCTCCACTACGATCTCTCTCGGCGGTGTACCCCAGGTGTTGATCTGAGAGATTCTCCCGCTGCCCAGCAGATCATCCCTGAATTCATCCGCGATCTTTTTCAGAACCAGCAGATCCGAAGGACCGTGGATCAGGACCAGCATCGCCCTGTTCCACTGTGTCTGCTGATAAATGACCGGTTTCTCCGCCGCCGCCGGATAGTCGCTGATGGTGTTGACGGCATTTCTCACTTTATCAAGGGTCTTCTGTATGTCATAGGCGGGATCCACCTCAATGAAGATCCAGCCGAAATGGTCCATGCTGCTGGATGTGGTCTCCACTAAACCCTCCAGCCCCCGGAGATTTTCCTCGATTTTGTTGATCAGGCCTTCCTCAACCTCCACAGCCGAGGCCCCTGGAAAGGCGATCTCCACCTGCAGGTAGTTCAGCTCCATCTTCGGCCAGATCCGTTTATTCAGATTAGAAAAACCGATAATACCGGCTGTCATGATCACCAGCATAATCCAGTTCGTGATTACAGCATGACGGATAAAATATTCAATGATTTTTTTCATGAGTCCCCGGATCCTCCCAGGCTGTCAGCCGCAGTCAGCAGACCCTCATAGACGATCTCCATCCCCGGTACGGGATTCTGTATGAATGTCGTGATGATCTTCAGATCTTCAGGTATGTCTGTATCCGTGAAGATATGGTCATCCTGCGTCGCGGCAATTCGGACCGGGAAGGTCTGCAGCCGTCCCTCCTCTGCCACCAGGATCTGTGAATTCTGGTCCAGCAGGTATCTCGGCAGCCTGCAGACCCCGGAGATCCTCTTCGCCGGGATCTGCACCCGAACGTAATTCCCGGCAAAGAATGCCGGGTCAAGGGCTTCATTCTGAAATCCGATATGAACCGATACACTCTGTGAATGTTCGTTCAGATGGGTGTTGAAACGTTTGATATGTCCCCTGATCCGGTGGGTCTCATCACCGGGTGAGAGGATATAGGCCGGATTTCCCTCCCCAATACTCAGCAGATTGAAATCGCTGATCGGCAGAGGTACCGCGATCTCCAGGTTGACTGCGTCGTGGAGCTGAACCAGAATCTGCCCGGCGTTGACAAAACTGCCTACCTGCAGTCCGTTGCCGCTTATGTAGCCGTCAAACGGGGCNTATACACGATGATGGGACAGGGTCAGTTCCGCATTTTTCAGTGTATAGTACATCGCATAGATGTTGCGCAGCGANACCTTGACCTTTTCCCTCTGCTCTGTCACCTCAGGGAGAGGAGGGGTGTCGGCATCGATCTCAAGCGAAGCCAGATAGCTGCTCCATTTAGCGTAAGAACCCTTCTCGCTGTCAGAACTGAAATCCGGGATCAGTGCGACAATGGCATTGATCAGATTGGCCCGGGCCAGAAACACCGAATTCTCCGCAGCACGTGCATCGATCTCCAGCAGCAGCTCACCCTCTCTGAAAAAGGTTCCGGACTTCAGACCGTTCTTCCCGTACAGAAGTTGCCCCCGCACAGCTGATGTGATACTCAGATCACTCACCGATTCTATACTGCCGTTGGCCGAAACCTCCAGCTGATACTCACCGTAGGATGCAGTCATCACCTCCACCCGCCGAGCCACTTTCTCAACTGCCTTCTTATTGCTGTCCTTGCCTGTGCCGGCCAGCAGCTGCATGATGAACAGACTGATAAGCAGTATCCCCACGCTTATCATGAACTTCCCCGCCCGGCCTGATATAAACACTTTAAATCTCTGCATTCTGTATCCCCTCTCCTGCTGTATCAGCTCAGTGTTTCCAACACATCTTTCCGATGCGATATCTGTCTGACGCATCAAGTCCTGAATTGGTTGTCGAAAGATTACATGTTTTTTACAATCAATCGTCCCCACGGTCCCGGCAGTCGCTTACCTCATGGATTAGCTCCGCTGAATGAAGAGAACACATAAAAATGGAAGTAACTCAATATAAGTGAAATATCGAAAAAAATTTTCTATTCACAAAAATTCATCATTACATTTGCTACACTGCCCGCAGCGGCACTGACAGTTCAGAGGAGGTTCAGGACAGATTTTGACGGCCGATAACAGCAGATCCATTCGGGAATCCCTGAAACGACTTTTTCATATCCCCCTGGGCGATAGCTCCCATGACATGAATATCTGGCGCAGGGATCTGATTAATTTCATCATCACGATGACGGCGGTGATCGTCCTCCCCATCAATTATGTCATCACCTTTCCAAGCTATATTAAAAACGGACAGTTCGAACTCATCATCATCGATGTCCTCCTCCTGTCCCTCTTCATTTTCCACCTCCTCAGCCGCGGCAGGACCTTTTTCCGACACGGTTACGTCTGGCTTATCGTCCTTTACCTGCTCACGCTGTTCTTTTATCACGATCTGGGGCCCAACGGCGTACGGCCCGCCTGGTTCGTCCTCACTTCTGTATTCTTCATTCTCTTCTACGGCCTGAAAGCCATCCCTTCAGCACTCATTCTGAATATTCTGCTTCTCTCCGGTCTCTATCTGAGCGCCGATGCTCAGAACCCCTTCTGGGCTCCGGTTCTGCAGGCACCCCTCCGGGAATTTATCGTCTACGTCGCCAACCTGAACGGTCTCATCCTCGTCACCACATCCTCCGTGGCCCTCCTCATTTCCCGCTTCAACACAACCCTCATCCACCGCAGAGACATGCTCAGCGATCTGGAGTCGGAAAAGTCCAAACTCGCCGCAGCCAATGCAGACCTGAAAAGCGAGATACAGCAGCGTGAAAAAGAGGTTCAGGCTCGGCTCAGGAGCGAGCTCAACTTCCGCAATATTTTTGATTCGGCCATCAACGGGATCGGCATCGTCGATAAGAGCGGGAAACTGATTGATGTCAACCGGGAACTGCTGAAGATCAGCGGCTATACCAAAACAGAAATGGTGGGCATGCCGGTGGTGGACTTCATCAGCCCCACAAGTATTGAACTCATTGAGGACCGTATGAAAGAAGCTGTCGCAGGTATGAACACCGCCGGCAGCTTCAAGATTCAGTGCCTGCGCAAAGACGGTTCCGCCTTCCCCGCCCTGATCCGGGGCTGGACCATAAAAGACCCTGAGAACAGGGTAAACGGCCTCGGCTTTTTCCTCAGCGATATCAGCCGCCAGGAAACTCTGCAGCAGGAAAAGCGCACCCTGGAAAAGCAGCTCATGCACAATCAGAAAATGGAAGCCATCGGAACCCTGGCCGGAGGCATCGCCCACGACTTCAACAATATCATTACCGGCATATACGGCAATTCCGAACTTGCCCTCGCCTTCATGGACGAATCGACTGAACAGTCCCGCGATTTCATCAGGCGCAGCATGGAGGCGACAAACAGGGCCCGTGAACTGGTTCAGCAGATCCTGAAATTCAGCCGCCGCAATGATGAGAACTTCGAGATCGTCCGGCTCCTGCCTATCGTGGAGGAGGTCCGTTCTCTCATGGCCGCCACTCTGCCTGCGAATATCAGGATCAGTCTCGACAACCGTTCTGCTGAAGACCATATCCTGGCCGACTCCACGCAGATCCACCAGATTGTGATGAATCTCTGCACCAATGCCTATCACGCTATGAAGGAAAAGGGCGGCAGTCTGGATATCATCCTGGAGAATATCAGATACTCCCACTTCGTACAGACCCGGACAGGGCAGCTGGACCCTGGAGCCTACATCAGCCTCAGCATCCGCGACACCGGCTCCGGCATTAAACCCGAGATCGTAGACCGCATTTTCGAACCCTATTTCACGACCAAAGCAAAAAATGAGGGAACAGGCCTCGGACTCAGTGTGACCCTGGGCATCATTCAGAACCACAGAGGCGGCCTCAATCTCAGCAGCTCAGCTGGTTTCGGCAGTGAATTCCAGATCCTTCTTCCCCTGAGGACAGAGGTCGGAAGCACAGAAAAAAAACATGAGGAACCTGTTCCCAAAGGTAAAAATGAACTGGTCTGCATTGTGGACGATGAGAAAAACGTCGTGGATCTCTTTGATTACTATCTCAGCAGTTCCAACTACCGCACTGTCTGCTTCACTCACCCGGAGGAGGCCCTCGAATTCATGCTGGAGAACCCCTCTTCTGTGCAGCTGCTGATTACAGATCAGAATATGCCGGATCTCATGGGGATTCAGCTTGTGAGGGAGTTGAGAACGTCTCTTGAACCCGGTTTGAAAATCCTGATGACCACCGGCTACAGCGATATCGTCGATTCAGACAACTACGGGCAGTTCGGCATTGATGCCCTGCTGGAAAAACCGCTGAACCGTTCCCTATTCATGAAAACTGTACGGGCCCTGCTGGACCGTGAATAGGGTCCGGACCGCAGAATAACTCAGGCACTCTTTCATTTTGATTTTAAGGCCGGAAGGGTCTAAATTCCGGGCGGGAAAACCTATGAAAAATCTCAGCCTCCGCACCGTCATCCTTCTCACCCTCGGCATTCTGTCCTGGGGAACCATCGGTTATCACTATATCGAGGGCTGGGGCTTTTTTGACAGTTTATATATGACCATCATCACCATTTCCACGGTGGGTTTCCGTGAGATCAGTGACATGAGTGAAGCGGGCAGGCTCTGGACCATCCTGCTGATACTTCTCGGTGTCACTCTGGGAACCTTCATTGTATCCCGTTTCACGGAACAGATTACGGACACCATTCGATACAGGAGGCGGAAAATGCTTCGACGCATCAGCAAACTCAGCGATCACTATATCATCTGCGGATTCGGACGCATCGGCCAGGTCATTGCCGACGAACTGAGGAAATCCGGCCGGCGCTTTGTGATCATAGAAAAGGACGGGGCGGTGCTGCAGGCGCTGGATCCGGAGGAATGCCTCTACATCGAGTCCAACGCCGTCAACGAGGAGGTCCTTATCAAGGCAAATATTGCCCAGGCCAGAGGGCTGGTCTCCGTCATCAACAGCGATGCAGAAAATGTCTTTCTGACCATGATGGCAAGGGAGCTGAATCCGGAACTCTATATTGTGGCCCGCTCAGTGGATCCGGCCACGACCCAGAGGATCAAAAAAGCAGGTGCAAACAGCGTGATGAACCCCTACAGCCTCAGCGGATACCGCATGGCCCAGCTGCTCATCAATCCGAAGGTGAACGAATTTGTGGATATGCTCAGACAGGACAGCCATCTCGACATGACCATTGAGGAGGTAATCGTTCCCGTGGGCAGTCCCTTTCAGGGTCACAGTATCGCTGAACTGAATTTCCGACGCAATTATCACATCCTGATCACGGGGATCACGCGCAGCAGCGGGGAACTGATCTTCAACCCGGCTCCGGAGCTGCCCATAGAGGCGGGTGACAGTCTCATCGCCATTGGAAAAAAGGATGATATCCACCGACTGAAAACAGATGCCGCAGCAGCCGGGGGAAAACATTGAGTCTTTCGAAAAGATCCCGCGTCAGCACGAAGCCCCTTCTCAGTTTTTTCATCTTTCTCCTTCTCCTGCCGGCAGCCTCCGTCCTGCAGGCGGCGAAGAGCTACACGGCGCAGCGTACAGAGACAGCACCCCGAATCGACGGCAGGCTGGACGAAGCCGTCTGGAAGCTGGCCCCCTCCAGCGGCGATCTCACCCAGCTCCAGCCCCGAAACGGTGAAAAGCCTTTTCAGAAAAGCGATATCCGCATTCTCTACGATCAGAAGGGCATCTATGTCGGCGCCATGCTCTATGATACCGCCCCGGACAGCATCGACCGGCGGGAAGGCACCCGGGATACCTTCGGCAACGGAGATTACTTCGGCATTTACCTTGATCCCTACGGTGACCATCTCACAGCCTACGGCTTCTTTCTCAGCTCCGCAGGCACTCAGGTGGATATGCGCGCCACGATCAGCGGCGGTGAGGATGCCTCCTGGGATGCGGTCTGGCTCAGCGAAGCAGTGATCAGCGACAGCGGCTGGTGCGCCGGAATGTCCATCCCCTGGTCCAGCCTCCGCTTTCCGCCGGGAAACGACCGCGTCTGGTCCATGAATATGTTTCGCGGTATCACCCGCTACAACACGAATAATTCCTGGGAACCCATTCCCAATGATGTTCCCAACTGGCTGGCTTATTTCGGGGAGCTCCAGGGTCTGAATGATCTCGATCCGCCTCTCAGACTCAGTTTTCTGCCCTATATATCCGCTTCCTGGGATCACAGTGTGTCAGCCACAAGTTACGGCTACAAAGGAGGGATGGACATGAAATACGGCATCAGCGACAACGCGACCCTGGATATGATGCTTATTCCCGACTTCAGCCAGGTGCAGAGTGACGATAAAACCCTGAATCTGAGCCCTTTTGAACTCTATTACAATGAACGACGGCCCTTTTTCACCGAGGGCGGCGATCTCTTCGGCAAAGCGAACATTTTCTACAGCCGGCGTATCGGTGCCCAGCCTGCAGGTTTCTGGTCTGTCAATGACAGTCTCACGGATCATGAGCGCATCAGCGACAATCCCTCCAGCGCACCGATCTACAACGCCACCAAGATCACCGGGAAAACAAAGAGCGGTCTGGCCTACGGCACTCTCTATGCCCTCACAGGTCAGACGGAAGCCGTGTTGATTGACACCCTCAGCGGAGAAGAGCGCCGCATCCTCACCCAGTCCCCGGCTCATTTCAATGTGACAGTTCTGGACCGCTCCCTGGGGAAGAACTCATATCTCAGTCTCATCAATACCCATACACGACGGCCCGGTGATGATTTCAGTGCCAATGTCAGCGGGATGGAGTTTCGACTCAGCGATCGTCAGGAACGCTATGCCTTCAGCGGCACCCTGGCCGGCTCCGCGCGCATGCCCCGCGGTGAAGAGAGCGAGAAGGGCTTCAAATCCAGTGTCTCGCTGGAAAGAACAGGTCAGGCGCTGCGATATGATATCTGGCAGTGGATAGAAAGCGACACATACAATCCCAATGATCTGGGCTATCTGCAGGCCTCCAACGAAAGCGGCCTCGGACTCGGCATGCATTACAACATTCATGAGGCCCGGGGACGCATGCAGAATCTGGACGCCGATGCGGAACTCTATATACTCGGTCTCTATAAACCCTTTATCCATACCGGATCGGCCCTTGACCTGGAGCTGGATATCGGTCTTACAAACCATGCCTTTACCGGCGGCTCCATTGAAAGCGACCTCTCGGACAGAATGGACTACCATGAACCCCGGGTCGACGGCCGGAAATTCAGACGGAAGGCAGGCGGCTCCTTTGATATCTGGTATGCCTCCAATGATACAAAAAAACTGGGTTTCGTCCTTGTCCTCGCCTGGGGCGGCAGGTACGGAGACCCGCAGGGGGGAAGCTTCTTCCTCTTCGAACCCCGGATCCGTCTCTCCGACAGCTTCAGTCTGCGCCTGACCTCCACCTATAATCCGGAAAAGAATGTCCTGGGCTTTGCGGAGATTATCAGCGAACCCGATTCCATCCTCTTCGGGCGCCGGAACAGACAGACCGTGGAGAATATGCTCAACGCCGAATATATTTTCAGTCCCCGCAGTAAGATCAGCGTCAGAGCCCGGCATTACCGCAGTTCAGCAGAATACACAGAATACGGTCTGCTTCATACCGATGGGACTGTGGGGCCCTACAGCGGAAACCGCAGTGTGGAAAACACGAACTACAATGCCTTTTCAGCCGATATCAATTTCATCTGGAATTTCAGTCCCGGATCCGAGCTGTCCGTCACCTGGAAACAGGATCTGAGTCATTCCGACACAGACATCCGATCTGATTATTTCGAAAATCTGCGCAGCGCCTTCGAGCTGGATCAGCGTCAGAACCTTATCGTCAAAGTGCTCTGGTACATCGATGCCGGACAGATCCTCCGACTCTGAAGCCCCTCCCGTCGGCAGAACCGGTCATCCGCCCTTAGAGCCGGCCGCTCGATCCCCTTTCAGAAATAGCGGCCCAGGCCCTCATCCGGTGTTTCCAAGGCCCGGATCCTGAAGCGCAGCTCATCCGCTTCCTCGCTATCCGGAACGCTGTCTTTCAGCGCTTCGAATTCAGCCGCCCCAAGCACTGCCTCCTCAAGTACAGGACGATCAAGGAAAGCATAGAGCTTAGGCCCGATCTGTATCCGTCCGGAGTCCGGATGTGCTTCGTTATGTTCACCGAAGTTGATCTTCCGGTAATTCAATAGGCTGTAATCCTCCAAAGACAGGATTGCCGCACTGCCCTTGCCCGGAATCGCCGCAGGAACAGGCTGAAATCTCTGCTGCCTGATATAACCCATAGCCGTCACCTCCTCAGGTATTCCGTGTATACGGGAAGCGAGGGTTCTGCGGAATCCCGCCTTCTGATAGGCGTTTTTATACCGGTAATTGCAGTAATTCAAATGCATGGGGCTGTCTGTTTCCAGAAGATGCAGCATCATTTTCAGAGCGGTTAGTTCCGATTCGGCCACCGTGGGCGGATCCCCGTGGAGAAATGTGTAGTTCCTCCTGCTGAGCCGCCGCGCATTCCAGGGCGTCAGTCGCAGCTGATGCAGATGCAGCCGGCTCACTCCCCGGTCCAGAAGTTCTGGAATGAGAGCCTTCAGCTTTTCATGATCCTCCGGAATCGAGGGGATCTCAACCGTGATATTTGGGATACATCCTGCCGCCGCACTGATCAGACGGGTATCATAGCCTGAGGCGGCGAGGTTGAAGCGCAGCTCGTTCAGGCCCAGATCTCTCATCTCCTCATACTGTTCCCTCCGGCCGGTCATACCGTTCGTGTACAGCCATGTATAGATGCCGGGATCACAGGCCTCACGTACAGCCTGCAGATAGGCACGGCTTTTGTCCCATCGAAGCAGAGGCTCTCCACCGCTGATGCTGACACCGCGAAAAGCAAAGAAATTCACATAGTCCGCATAGTCCCGGGGATCCTCAAAATGATTACCCTGTGTTGCCGGCGTCTCTTCACTGTCCTGCCGTGACGGGCAGAACAGACAGGCGGCATTGCAGAGATTGCTGATGAACAGACAGCTCCAGCTTCCCTCTGCACAGAGCCTGCAGCCCTGGGACAGCTCCCCGAGCAGCACCTTTGTCCCGCCGTAGGGAAACTCGACTCTCTCAGATCCTTCCAGAAGACCTAACAGACTGTCCCGCTCCGCCTCCAGTTCCAGCGCCCGGTAGGGACTCACCCAGTGAATGTCCCCGCCCGCAGCGTCATAGCTCCTGTGGTTCTCCGTCACGATCTCATTCAAACGACTGATATATGCATTCATTCCCGGCTTCCTGACTTCATTGACTTTCCCTTCCAGTTCGGCTTCCGCCGCCTGACAGCCAGGCCTTTGAACCCATTCTGCACAGGCACTGCACACCGTCAAAAGCTCTGCAGGACCGGGGTATCTATAATTCAGAGAAAATATAATTGAAGATAAGTGAAAACAGTGGTTTGCCTTCCATGCCGATAGATTAGGGATTTCCCGGCCTTTTTCCAATTGAAATGAAGAGACCGAAATGCCTAAATTGAATGGAAATATCACAGCCTGCAAACACCGTACTGGGAAGGGAAGAAATGCCGAAACGCTACGATTTTGACGAGGTCATCGATAGAAAAGGGACCCACTGTTACAAACACGATGCCGCTGCCCGCATTTTCGGCAGAGAGGATATTCTGCCGCTCTGGGTCGCTGACACCGATTTCCGCGTGCCCGATTTCATTATGGATGCCATCCGTATGCGCACTGAACATGAGATCCTCGGCTACACCTTCAAAAGTGAAAGCTATTACACAGCGATCATCGACTGGATGCAGCGCCGGCATGACTGGCATATCGAAAAGGACTGGATCTCCTCCTCCCCCGGCGTCGTGGCCGGACTCAGCCTGGCAGTGCAGGCCTTCACTGAAAAAGGAGACGGCGTGATTGTTCAGCCGCCTGTGTATTTCCCCTTTTTTGACACGGTCACCGGCAGCGGACGACGGCTCCTGGAAAACCCCCTGCAGTTCCGGGACGGCCGCTATACCTTTGACCTGCAGGATCTGCGCCGGAAGGCAAAAGAGGCAAAGGCCCTCCTCCTCTGCAGCCCCCACAACCCCGGCGGCACCGTCTGGACCCCTGAAGAACTGCAGGATCTGATGCAGATCTGCCTCGAAGAAAATGTACTGGTCATCAGCGACGAGATCCACTGCGACCTCTGCTTCCCCGGATACCGACATCGCCCCATCGCCTCCCTCAGTGCAGAAGCCGCCGCCAATACCGTCACCCTCATGGCCCCCAGCAAAACCTTCAACGTCGCCGGACTCGCCTCATCCCTGGTCATCATCTCCAATGAAGATCTGCGCCGCAGCTACGAGGAATGCCTCTCCGTCGGCCATCTCGGCATGGGCAACATTTTCGGAACGATCGCACTCGAAGCCGCATTCCGCCACGGCGATGAATGGCTTAGACACCTGATGGACTACCTCCATGAAAATTATGTGACCCTGAAACTCTTCCTCAACGACCGTGTCCCGAAGATCCGGATCATGAAACCGGAGGCCACCTACCTCGTCTGGATGGATTTCTCCGCCTTCGGTCTGGACGACGACAGCCTGCAGAAAATCCTGGTGGAAAAAGCCGGAGTGGGTCTCAATCCCGGCCAGCGCTTCGGCCCCGGAGGCGAAGGCTGGATGCGTATCAATATCGGCTGCCCCCGCTCCGTACTGAAGGAAGCCCTGCAGAGGATCGCCGACGCCTTCGAAGGGCTCTGAGTCCGGAAAACGCTTTTTTTTTGACGGTCTCAACTCCCACCGCAATGAACTGCTGTCATTTCATCAGGAAATCCCTACATTCCGCATCAGGAGGTGCTTTATGCTGAAACGATGCCTGCCTTTTATCCTGTTCCCAACCCTGATCCTGGCCCAGTACTGGGGTGAACGCGTGACGGAACAGAGTTTTGAGAATAATGATCTCTTCTTCCAGCCCTATTTCCTGAACCCCGTCGGTCTGGATGATATGGAGGATGCAGCAGTCGGCTCCTATCCGGATTCCCGACTGGATCTGGCCCTCAACCCCGCCCTGATGCCTGCGGACAGCAGCGCTCCCCTGCATCTGTATATCGATTTTCGCGGAGAACAGAGTCCGGATTATGGATATACGGTCATGCCCGCCTATTATGACATTTATTCCAGCATCGTGCCGGATCCGCGCTGGTACACCGGTTCTGCTGACATCCCGAAGGCCCTCTTCTCTCTGGCGGCCATGAAACAGCTGGCCCTGGGCCGCCGCAGCCTCCTTCTCAGCGGCAGCTGGCAGATGATCGAGCAGCAGGGTCCCTTCTACAGCTCGCCCTATCTGATCTACAATACCCGCTACGGCTACGACAGCTTCGGAACTGCCCTCGATGAGGGCGGAGGAGGCATCCCCGTGGAAAACCGTTATTCTTCCTCTGACAACATGCAGCACCGGGGCCATCTCTTACAGGGCATCCTGTCCCTGAACTGGACAGAAAAGCTGAATCTCGGTCTCTCCGCCGACGGCATTCTCTACGAACGCAGCGGGCTCTATGAACAGGCCTACCGCGACGAATTCAGCGACGAGATCCTTGATTACAGCAGCCTCAGCGAACAGGAAAAATCTTTCGATTACAGTCACATCAATGTCACAGCCGGAGCCGTCCGATCCTTCGGCAGCAGCAGCCGGGCAGGCCTGTCCGCAGGTTTTCTCACCGGCAGGGCGGAACAGCTCAGCAGCTACCAAAATGATTATTTCTACCGTCAGAACACTGAGGATGTCTCCGAGACCTGGAATGTATACAGCAGTGAGGCCTTCACCGATCAGCACTGGGAGCGTCCCGGAACGGCTGTCCACGGCTCGCTGTTCATGGAGAGGACCCTTCGCGAAGGCCGCAGATTCAGGCTCTTTTACAGCCTGCTCAGCGCTCAGACAGATCTGATCTCAGGCAGCAATATCTCCGACTCATCCTACAGCAGCTACCGCTGGGTCAGCGACAACAGCGGATGGCAGAGCGAAGGCATGAGCTATACCTATGACCTCAGAAGCTCCGCCGGCGAGCACACACGGAGCATGCAGCAGGCCGGCCTCATCCTGAGCTGGGGGGAAGGCAGTTCCCGCCGTGTGCAGGGCGGTGTGATCTATATGCAGGATGAACAGCGCACAGAAGCGAAAGAGGATGTTCTGCTCAGCCGCTTCCGGGAATACGAAAGCCTCAGCAGTGGCGAAAGTTCAGGCTATTACAGCAGCCTCTACTCCCTGAAGGAGAAAAAGACCGTAACATGGACCGGCAGCACCTTTAAAAAAGAACTGCATTTCCCCTTCTGGGCCCTGCTTGATCTCAGCCCGAGCTGGCGCATAACCCTCGGTCTGGACCGGGTGCTCCGAAGCTGGACGGTGGAGAATGAAACCCTCGCGGTCTTCAGCTACAGAGAAAGTATTGAGAACGAGCAGTCCTCTTCCCACAGCGACTTTGCAGAAAGCTATCTGACGGCCCCGCAGACGATCAGCGAAGATGCTCTGGAATTTTTTATCGCCGCCCGCTATGCCGTCAGCCCCGATATGACCGTGGAACTTCAGCTGGATCCTGATTTCCCCGGTGTCTTCAATGTCAGTCAGTGGTTTCTCAGCCTTCAGACCGCCTTCTAGTCATACTTTCTTATTCAGCATCCCCCGACGCTTCCGTCTGCAGCATCTGGATCATGCATCAGCTGCGCCTGCAGTGATTCACTGAGCTCTTCCGGCAGGGGCCGAAATGATATTTCGTCCGGAGTTGCCTCACCCAGAGACTGCACCGGCTGCAGACCCCTCACGGCATTACAGAGAAACAGACTGTCCGAAGGCAGCAGCTCCTCTGCGCTGAAACCTTCCTCCAAAACTTTTAAACCCAGTGCCGGAGCCTTCTCCAGCAGCAGATGACGGGCCGTGCCGGGCAGCAGGGGCAGGCTCAGGGGAGCTGTGTAAAGACATTGATCCCGGTAGAGAAAGACGTTGGAGAAGCAGCTTTCCAGAATGAGGGCATCTGCGCTGCTAAAGAGCATGTCATCAGCTCCCGCGGCCTGCGCCCTGCGATGGCTGTGAAGGTTGAACTGGTAATTCATGGATTTATGCCGCCAGCGGTCCTCATCGGCCCTTGGATGGGTGTTTAAGAGGAGTTTGAGACCCTTTTCTCCGGCTTTGGGCAGCGGCAGTTCGGACACCTTCACCAGGACTGCGGTGCCCGTTACGCTCTCATAGGCCATGATCTTGATGCGGGCGTCGTTGAGACCGTTCCTGCTCAGTACTTCGCCGAGCACCGAGGCTGCATCCCAGTCCGGGATCTCCATTCCGCCGGCATTCAGCGAGGCATAGAGACGCTGCAGATGAAGCGGCAGAAAGCAGGGACGGCCGCCCGAAGCCTTCAGTGTGGTAAAATAGCCTGCCCCGTATTCAAAACCCGGTGTAAAGGGCCGGATACGCAGGTTCTCCTCATGGATAAATTCACCGTCATGCCAGTGAATACGTCTGCAGTGCCCTGTCGATGGCTGCAAATTTCGCCTCCGTTTCTATGTATTCCTCCTCGGCATCACTTGCCCAGGTGACGGCTCCGCCGGCATGGCTGAAAAGCCGGGTTCCCTCCAGAAACAGGGAACGTATGAGTATGGAACTGATCAGTCCCTCGGCACCCATGATAAATGCATTTCCGGTATAGGCGCCTCGGGCTTCTGCCTCCAGCTCATCGATAATCTCCAGACTCCGCTGCTTCGGACAGCCTGTGATACTGCCGCCCGGAACCGCCGCTCCCAGCAGTTCGCCGTAGCCTGTTCCCGGCTGCAGGGTCGAGGAAATGAGGGAGCTGCATTGCCAGACCGTGGGGTAGGCATCGATGCGCCGCGGCTCCTGAACCCTGACTGTACCCGCTAGAGAAACCTTGCTCAGATCGTTGCGCAGCAGGTCCGTGATCATGTTCAGCTCTGCCGCTTCCTTCTCCGAAACCAGCAGTTCCTCTTTCAGAGCAGCATCAGAAGCAGGGCCTGTCCCCCGGGGACGGGTGCCTTTGATGGGCCGGGTCTGAACCTGCAGCCCCTCCGCATGCAGAAAGAGTTCTGGACTGGCGGAGATGATGCAGCGGGCCGGAAAGCGCAGAAAGGCGGCAAAGGGCGCCCGATCCTGGGAACGCAGAATCCGGTAGAGCCTGGCCGGATCTCCCCTAAAGCTGTGTTCCCGCCTCCGGCTGAGATTGACCTCGTAAACATCCCCCCGGAAAATAGCTCTGCGGATGGTCTCAACCTGCCGGACATACTGATCTCTGCCCGGACCGGGGTCCTTCAGCTGCACAGGGAGCTTCCCCCTATCAGGGAGCTTCCCCCAGTCGGGGAGTCCCCCGGCATCCTCCATGCCCGGTCTGTCATATTCAAGCTGAAATGACCAGAGAGTCTGATCCTGCAGATCAAAGAAAAAGTAACTGTAAAAAAGCCCCCATTCTGCCAACACCTCAGGCCGTTTCAGACCCGGCCCGGGATCATAGGCCAGATAGCCTGCTGCACCGATATGCTTCAGGGCCCTCCCAAGAATCTCTTCCGGAACGGTTCCCTCCGCTTTCAGAGCTGTCTCCAGACTGCGCTTCAGCAGCTGCTGCAGACGGTTCAGAAGCGACGGCATGTCCGCACCTGCAATTATCCTCTCCCTGCTGCCCCTGAGCAGGCAGCCCTCCGGACGAAGGGTGAAGAGGCTGTGACAGTGCCCGGCCAGCATTGCATAGGAGGCCCCCTCCTCCTGCCAGTGCATCAGAAAAGCGCTGCCGCCGGAATCTCCGCGGGACTGCAGCTCCTCGGGACTCTGCCAGCTGCGGGCTTCCGCCCTGACTGAGAGTATTTCCGGTACATATCTGCTGATCACAGGAGACCCGCCATCTTAAGATAGTTCGCAATGATCCGGGGACCGTCCGGCGTCATGAAGGATTCCGGATGAAACTGAAGACCCAGAAGGGGGTAGCGGCGATGCCTGAGAGCCATGATCGTTCCGTCCGACCTGTCCCGGGCTGATACCAGCAGCTCCGCTGATATGTCGCTGCAGACCAGACTGTGATAACGGGCGGCGGGAAAATCCTGCTCCACCCCGCTGAACAGAATTGATCCGTCATGTTCGACACGTCCCGTCCTGCCGTGCACAGGCTGACCCGATTCCAATGTGCGGCCGCCGAAAAGTTCCCCGATGCACTGCATACCGAGACAGATCCCCAGAATAGGCTTTTCATGGTAATATCTCTGCATCAGTGCCAGATCCTGAGGATACTGAGAGGGTCTGCCGGGCCCCGGCCCGATCACGATCAGGGAAAAGTCGCCAAAGCGCCCGAAATCATCCCCGGAAGAAGCCCCCCCCAGATCCTCTGTCGATATCAGCTCCGTCTCCATACCCGATACCGTCACCAATAAATGCTGAAGATTCCAGCTGAAACTGTCCCGATTGTCCAACAGCAGAATTCGGCTCAATTCTCCCGTCCCTTTCCTCTCCGGCCGCCGCCGCTCGGCACAGCAGCTCCCCGTTCAGCAGGAGTTTACACATTTTGTATACTCAACCGCAACCGCATTGATGTAGGGCCCTCAGTGCTGCGGACTCTTCTCCGCAGTTCGCAGACCCTTCTCTGCAGATTGGAGCGATAAGGTCACATTTGAACGCAATAGATTCTCATTAAACATTAATAACGATAAACATTCCCAATAAATGGCTGATAACTGCCCAATTTTCAACTCACAATTTGCGTGGAGCTCAAAAAGGATTTGGAGCAGCNCCTGTCTCAAAGCTAATTTTACCTTAACTGGGTGTTAATCATACCGCAGACATTCAAGTGGAAACTGCGGTGGACTGAATCATAAGAAGCACAGGAGGGAAAACATGTTTCATGAAAATGTAAGCAGTCAGGAAACAGATCATGCCGTCGAATTGAAGATGCGGCTGGGTCTCCGCATGTTTGCGGTCTACGGACTGGTCTACGGTCTCTTTGTCGTCATAAACGTTCTGTCGCCGAGGAGCATGGAGATCACGGTCCTGCTGGGTCTCAACCTTGCGGTGGTCTACGGTTTCGGCCTGATCGCCGCGGCCCTGCTCATGGCCTGGTATTATAATCGGAAGTGTTCGGCCTGGGAAGAGAGCATGAATACGGTCTCTGACACTGACGGAAAGGAGGCTTAAGATGTTGACAATGCCTGTCCTGCTCTTTTTCTTTTTTGTTGCCATCGTTCTTTTCATTTCCTTTTATCTTGGGAAAAACGCCAATAGTTCCAGCAATTATTTTGCGGCCGGCGGTCATATTCACTACGGTGTGAACGGAATCGCCTTTGCCGGTGACTATCTGAGTGCCGCGTCCTTTCTCGGCATCTGCGGAATGATCGCCACTGTGGGTTATGACGGCTTTCTGTACAGCATCGGTTACCTGGCCGGCTGGATCGTGGCTCTCTTTGTGGTCGCCGAGCCCATTAAGCGTCTGGGAAAGTTCACCTTCACCGATGCTCTGGATGCCAAATTCAATAATCGCGGCATAAAGTTTACAGCGGCCCTGTCCACTCTGATCGTATCTATTTTCTACCTGATTCCCCAAATGGTGGGTGCCGGTTCACTGGTCACTCCACTTCTGGGCATTCCGCATCACTGGGGTGTGATCATGGTGGGCGGTGTGGTGATCATCATCGTCGCCACCGCCGGCATGGCCTCCACCACCTGGGTGCAGTTCATCAAGGGCGGCCTCCTTGTTCTCTTTTCCACCATCCTCAGCATTTCCATCTTTGTTCGCGGACTGGAAACAAAGCCGGATCAGGGAGGCAAGGTGCCCTTTTACGAGTATCAGCGAATTGAAGTGATACAGAGCGATGATGCCGTCGGATTTGCTCCGGCAGATCCGGAATACAGCATCCGCGACTACCGGGAGGTGGACGGATTCCGCATGGCCAAGCTCTTCGAGGGCGAAACAGGCCGCGGCTGGTGGGTCCTGAGGCAGACCGGGGACAGCTGGTCCCTGGAGGAGACTCAGTGTGTCTATAAGCGCTACGACGGCGGAGTCATGATCAACGGCAAAGCGGCGGATGCAGACAATCAGCTGCGGCAGGTGGGTGATCTGGTCTCCATTGCCGGCAGCACCGAGCCGACAGGATCTATAGGACCCTTCCGCTTTCTGGCCATTCTCGGCAATGAGGAAACGGTGGTCAAGCAATGGAAAAAGATCAGGATCCGGGAGGAAATGGACTATGTGGATGTCTATGTACCCTATTACAGCCCCGGCAACCGCATCATGCGTCCCGGCATCAAATTCAAGGTGGAGGGTACTCCGATTCAGCGCATGGAATTCATCTCACTGATGCTGGCCCTCTTCTTCGGTACTGCCGCCCTCCCCCATATCCTCATCCGTTACTACACTGTAAAAGACCCTGCCGCTGCCCGAAAATCCACCATCGTCGCCATCGCCGCCATCGGGTTCTTCTATATTCTCACGCTATTTATGGGCCTCGGAGCCATGACCAACGGGGTCATCAACCTTGCTGACAGCAATATGAGCGCTCCCCTGCTGGCCCGGAGTTTCGGCGTCTTTCTCTTCTCCATCATCTCCGCCATCGCCTTCGCCACGGTCCTCGGCACTGTATCCGGTCTGATCGTCGCCGCATCCGGCGCCATTGCCCACGATATCATGGACCGCTTCGCCGGCCTTAATATGACTGACCGTCAGAAGGTGGACATGGGCCGCCTGGCCGCACTGTCCGTTGGACTCATCGCCATCATTCTCGGTATTATCTTCAAAGGTATGAATGTATCATTTCTGGTAGGCTGGGCCTTTGCGGTGGCCGCCTCCGCCAATCTCCCCGCCATCCTCATGCTTCTCTTCTGGAAAAAGACGACCGCACAGGGCATCTCCAGTTCCATTGTCGTCGGCATCGTGGCTGCCCTGGGCATCATTCTGCTGAGTCCTGATATGTTCGTGCGCTACGGCCTGCCCGCAGCCTCCGCCCCCATTCCCTTCAGCCAGCCCGGCATCATCTCCATCCCCCTCTCCTTCCTCACTCTCATCACCGTCTCACTGATGACTCAGAAAAAGGTCACTTCCTGAGCAGACGTATCTCATAGGGATCCATGGTCAGCCGCTGTTCCCAGTTCAGGATTTCCCCGCTCTGAAGATCCTGCCAGCGGCTGAACCACAGCCCCTCATCCAGGGTCCGGGTCTCCCGGCTGCCCCGCAGATTCACCGCAGCCAGCAGCGTATCGCTGTCCAGATCATAACGTACAAGATGCATGGCATCGTTACTGAACCAGCGAAGAGTCCCGCGGCGGAACGCCTCCCCTTCACTGTACTGCCGTGTCAGACTGTAAAAAGCCTTCTGCATGTCAGCATTCTCTGACCAGTCGATCGCATCCCTTCGGAAGAAATTGACAGTCTCCTCGCGACCGCTCTCCTGCCCCGTGTAGATCAGGGGGATCCCGCCGCTGAACATAGCAGCGGCAGCATAGGCCAGAGCCCCCTCTGTTCCGCCGAAAAGCTGTACCGGCGTAGCATCCCAGGCACTCTGGTCATGGTTGGTGCTGTAGCGGAGATACTGATAGCCCTCCCCCAGGGCCCTGTAGTCATCCAGATGCGTAAGTGACAGTTCATTGGCGGCGGAGCCGCCTGCGACATCCTTCAGACGGCTGTAGTAATTCCAGCTGTAGATTATCTGGAAGCCATCGGAGAAACGGTCCCGGCTGCTCCCTTCCGCCAGCAGGATCAGCCTCCGCTCAGGAATGCTTTTCAGTCGTCTCAGGGCCTCCTTCCAGAAGATGGACGGCACCCCGTCCGCATAATCACAGCGAAAGCCGTCAATATTCGCTTCCAGCACCCAGTACTCCATGGCCTCGGTCATGGCGGCTCTGAGGGACGCCTTCCCCATATCCAGCTGGGCCACATCCGCCCAGTTGGTCCCCGGCGGGATGATGATATTCCCGTCAGCATCCTGCTGATACCAGTCCGGATGCTCTTCAATCCAGGGATGGTCCCAGGCCGTATGATTGGCCACCCAATCCAGGATCACGGCCATCCCCCGGGCATGGGCCGCCGTCGTCAGAGCCCTCAGATCCTCCAGATCCCCGTATTCAGAACCCACTTCCAGGTAGTTTTTCACACAATAGGGGGAATTCAGCGATTTTTCCTCCCCCACCTCTTGTATGGGCATCAGCCAGATCACATTGATGTTGAGACTGTCCAGCCGGTCAAGATCCGCAATCAGCCCCTGAATATCACCGGAGGGACTGAAAGCCCGGAGATTCACCTCGTACATGAGAATATCCTCGGTGGCGGGAACCGACGTCATGGGCTCCCCATACTGCTCAAAGAGGGAGTTGAAACCGTCCGATTCTTCGGGATCACTGCACACAGTCAGAAGCAGGATAAGGGCTGACAGCGGGAGAATCCAAAAGGGTCTCCCCAGACTATAGCTCCTCATTTTCTCCCTTTTTGTCCATCTCAAATACTTCCGGATACAGCTTTTCAGCACAGCTCGGGCAGATGCCGTGACTGAAGCTGGTATCGAGATGCTCCGAAAAATAATGTTCCACACGATGCCAGTAGCCCGAGTCATCCCGGATATTCTTGCAGTTGGCGCAGATCGGCAGCAGGTCCTTCAGGGTCTTGACCTGGTCCAGTGCTTCCCGCAGATCTCTGATGGCCTCCTCCTTCTCCAGTTCGGTCTTCTTCCGCTCCGTCACATCTCTGATCTGCAGGAGTTTGCCCGCCGGCTGCTTCTCCCTGTCCTGCAGCGCTTCCAGCCGGATCTCGTACCACTTGTCTGTATATGGGCTCAGATACTCCATGAACTCTTCCTCATCCAGAAAAAAATCCATGATCTCCCGGTAATTTCCGAAGACAGTGGATGCGTCTTTACCCACCAGCTCGGAAAAGCTCTCCTTAAACAGACTTGCTGCAGCCAGATTATGGTCAATGATCCGCAGGCGGGCGTCCAGCACAAACCAGGCATCCTTCATACCTTCGATGAGACGCGCCCGGGCAGTGGGCATGATATCCACAATGCGGTAACGGAAGATGCCCCAGACGGCAAAACCCATGGAGAAGACAAAGGCTATCGGGGTCAGGTCCAGATGCGGAACAGGCGATATTCCCATCACATACAGCGTACCGACAAATATGGGAAAAATAAAGGCGAGAATGGTGAAGAGTCTCTGCTGCCGGTAGAGACGGCTGCTGCTTCGAAAACCTCTGAGCAGCAGGACAAACGCCAGGATATAGAGCAGGTATGTGTAGAACAGATGCACTGTATTGAACCAGATGCCATAGTCCGGTACCAGCAGGGGGAAAGGCGCCAGAGCTGTATCAATAAAGGGTTCACCGCGGAAGAGATGATGCCAGGGATCGGTCCAGATGACCAGATTCGTCATCAGGGGAATGATGAGAAGGTAGGTGTAGAGACTGCGGACCCGAAAACTGAATTTTCCGTAGATCAGAGCGAGAAGCAGAGCAGCCACCGGCATGAAGGTGACACTGAAAAGCTGCACATTGGCCCAGAAGATCTTCTGCTCCAGACCGGGCAGGAGGAGGTAGAAATAAAATCCGAAATTCCAGAGCATGATGAGAAAGCTAAGAATGGAGAACAGCAGGCCTCCCTGCTGTCTTCGCTGCGGCCATACGTAGAGGAAGACCCCCATGGCCAGCATGAAGGAGATCAGCGGAATAAGTTCAATGTGTTCAGTAAACATAGATCCTCATGTTTCTAATGAGTGAATTATGACACAATTTAACAGCTTTTTTATGGCTCAACCTGAAAAAAACGCTTTTCATCGTGATTCAGACCCAAAGATGAGGGGGAA
>JGI10211J34971_10000906_pt1 | contig 24726 bp, 24 predicted proteins | sample Etolagsediment_FD_34971 | JGI IMG/M metagenome (IMG submission 34971)
TAGATGATGAGTGGTCTTACTGGTCTGACAATGAGATAGATAACTTTGGAAAAATTGCCATAGGCTTAAGCAATCATGACTATGACGATGAAGATGAGGATTACTCAAAATGGTAGGTGGCATATACTTTATCAACATGCCCTATTCTAACTTTAAAGAATCCAAAGGAAGACCTGTACTGGTTTTCAAAGAGATTGATAAAGACGACTTACTCATTTTACCTCTAACATCGAATTTACAAAGAGAAGGGATAACAATAACTGCTGATGATATAGAAGATGGCAGACTAAAAAAAGATTCTGTTGTTATCGTTGTAAAATTAACAGCCATTGATAAGAACCTAATAGAAGGTTCTAAGTTTATAGCATCCCTTAAAAAAGATAGTTTTCAAAAAGTAAAAAACGAAATTTGTTTCAAACTCGATTGTTAGGTTTTTCTATTTAATTTTTTTTCGCTACACTTCCAAAACTGAAAAACAAATCACTATACTATATTATAGGAATACTATTTGAACTTAATTATCGTCGAATCACCAGCTAAAGCGAAAACTATAAAAAACTTTTTGGGTAAGGACTATGAGGTTATCGCTTCTAAAGGTCATATCCGTGATTTACCAAAATCTCGTTTTGGAATTACTGTTGAAGAAGAAACGAATCATCTTGTACCAACTTATTCTGTTGCAAAAGAAAACTCCGCTATTGTTAAAGAGATAAAAGCACTTGCAAAAAAAGCTGACACTATATATATCGCGACCGATGAGGATCGTGAGGGTGAAGCAATCGGTTGGCATATTGCACATGCTATTAAAAAAGATCCTATTGAACTTCCCCGTATCGTATTTCATGAGATTACAAAGACGGCCATTAATCACGCTCTTGAATCAGCCCGAACTATAGATATGGATATGGTGAATGCACAACAGGCTCGCCGTCTTCTCGACCGTGTTGTTGGGTATAAACTCTCACCGCTTCTTGCTTCAAAAATCCAAAAAGGACTCTCAGGTGGACGTGTTCAATCTTCAACTCTTAAATTAGTTGTAGACCGCGAAAGAGAAATCAAAGCATTTATTCCTGTAGAGTACTGGACTATAGATACAGCTTTTAAAAAAGATATCGAAGCAAATCTTATAGTTCATAAAGAAGAGAAGATCTCTAAAATGACTATCAAGAATGAAGCGCAAGCAAAAGCTATAGAGACTAGTGTAAATGCAGATAGTTATATCATTTCAAAAATCGAAACAAAACAAAGAAAAAGTGCAACTCCACCACCATTTATGACATCAACTTTACAACAAACTGCCTCAAGTAAACTTGGATTTACTCCAAAAAGAACTATGATGGTTGCACAAGCATTATATGAAGGTGTTAAAACTCCCGATGGAACTTCGGGTGTCATTACATATATGAGAACAGATTCACTCAATCTTGCAGGCGAAGCTGTAACTGCTGTTCGTGGTATTATAGAGAATAGATTTGGAAAAAAATATCTCCCTAAAGAGCCAAAAGTATATAACAAAAAATCTAAGGGAGCTCAAGAAGCGCATGAGGCTATCCGCCCCACTATGCTTCACTTCACCCCTGAAATGGCACAAAGTTTTTTAAAAGCAGATGAGATAAAACTCTACCGTTTAATCTATGAAAGATTTATGGCATGTCAAATGGAAGATGCGCAGTTTGAACAACAAAGCATCATCTTTAAAGGAAATGAAAATGAATTTCGTGCGAGTGGTAGAAAGCTAACATTTGACGGTTTTTATGCTGTGACAGGCGCTGAAGATAAAGATAAACTGCTTCCAACTCTCAAAGAAGGTGAAAAAGCAGAGCTTCAAAGCGTAAAACCAGAGCAACACTTCACCGAACCACCAGCGCGTTACTCTGAAGCATCTCTTATAAAAAAACTAGAATCAGAAGGTGTCGGTCGTCCTTCAACTTACGCGCCGACAGTTGCAACTTTAAGTTCACGTACCTATGTGACTATAGAGAAAAAGCAGATCATCCCTACAGAGATGGCTTTCACCGTGACTGAAATCCTAGAGAAAAATTTTGCAAATATCGTAGATATATCCTTCACCGCAAATATGGAAGAAAAACTCGATGAAGTAAGTGAAGGAACAGTAGATTGGCAAAAACTTTTAAGTGATTTTTACTTTCCTTTTATGGAACAGGTTGATGCAGGTAAAGAAAACATTGTTTCACTTAAACTTGCTAAACCAACAGGAAGAACATGTCCAAAATGTGGCGAGAGTGAATTACTTTTACGCTCTGGAAGATTTGGTAACTTCATCGCTTGTAGCGGTTTTCCAAAATGTAAATACACAGAACAAGTAGATGAAGAAGGGAATCCAGCTCCAAAAACAGAAAATCTCTCAGAAGAAAAATGTGACAAATGTGGCAAAGACATGCTTATAAAAAATGGTAGAAACGGTCAGTTTTTAGCATGTAGCGATTATCCTGATTGTAAAAACACTAAAAGTATCAACGTAGAAGAAAAAGTATCTGAGACTCCTTGTCCTGATTGCGGTGGGAAAATTTCACTTAAAAATTCACGTCGTGGACCATTTTGGGGATGTGAAGGCTATCCTGAATGTAAGTTCATCTCAAAATTTGAACCTACTACTATAAAATGTAAAGAAAAAGGCTGCAAAAATGGCTTACTTGCAGAAAGAACATATAGAAATAAAGATGTGTATGAATGTGTAAAATGTAAAGCGCGTACACCAAGAGAAGAATAAACGGTGAAGATAGGCATCATATCTGATACACATAGAAAACTTAAAAAAGCACAAAAAGCTCTTAATGTACTTTTAGAAAATGGTGCTGAGTTTATTGTGCATGCTGGAGATATCGTTGAAGTTGAAGTTTTAGATCTTTTAAAAAACTGTGGTAAAAGATATGTGGCTGTCTATGGAAACAATGACGCTCACTTAGTCACGCACCATAGAGACTACAATCTTGTGCAAGAACCTTACTACTTCAAGCTCGCAGATACCAAATTTAAACTGATGCACTTACCTTTTTACATGACTCCAGATACTGAAATTGTTCTTTTTGGCCATACACATAAATTTAAATCAGAGTTCAACAATGGAACTCTTTTTTTAAACCCCGGTGAAGCTTGCGCAAGAAATAAACCTGTTTCAGAATGTGCAATGCTTGAAGTAAACGATGAACACTTTAAAGTAACTCATTTTACAAGAAAGAAAAAAACAAAAGTATTTAATACCAAAACATACAAGTATACAAGGAAACCACAATGAATCAAGAGATTTTTTTATGCTCTATTTGTAATATCAATAGTGGTACTTGCTTAGAAGATTGCAAGTTTTGCTCTCAAAGTGTACGCTACAAAGCAGATATAGACAGATACAAGCAAAAAGATATGGACCTCATCTTACAAGAAGCAAAAAATGCAAGAGCAGCTGGAGCACTTGGTTTTTGTTTAGTAACAGCAGATAAAGGTTTAAACGATAAGACTTTAGAATTTGTTTGCAATGTTGCCAAAGCAGTAAGTGCAGAAGTACCTGAACTTAGACTCATTGCTTGTAATGGAACTGCATCACTCGAGCAACTTCTAACTTTAAAAGAAGCAGGAATCAAAGCCTACAACCATAACTTAGAAACCTCTGAATCTTTTTATCCAAAAATCTGCACTACGCATCCATGGAGTGAAAGATACGAAACTTGCCAAAATGTAAATAAATCAGGTTTAGTTCTCATTACTGGAGGTATTTTTGGACTTGGCGAAACACAAGCAGACAGAGTATCTATGCTANAGTCTCTTGCTTCACTCAATCCAACATCCGTACCTATTAATTTTTATCATCACAATGAAGCTTTAGAGCTCGAACCTAATTCCCTTGCAGTNGATGAAGCATTAGAGCTTATCAAACTCACAAGACAAAGNATCCCAAAAGCGCAAAGAATTATGGTCGCCGGNGGAAGAGANTTAATGTTTGGAGATAGACAAGCTGAAATATTTAAATACGGAGCTAANTCTATCGTTGTAGGTAACTATCTTACAACAAGTGGTAGAATGGTTAGTAAAGATTTAGATATGCTTGAATCCCTCAAGCTTGAAGTAGCTAAGAAAGTACAATAAAATGCATGGTAATGTGACCCTTATAATCACAATAGCACTTATTATTGTATTTTCACCATTTTTTGCAAAACTACTTAGGCTACCTACTACACCTATAGAAATCATTTTAGGTTCTATTCTTGGTTATGTAGGTTTTCTTCATGATGAGCACTTATTTGAAATTGTTGCAGAACTTGGATTCTTATATCTCATGTTTATCGCAGGAACAGAGATTAATCTCAAAAATGTTCTCAAAACTCCAGCCATAATTATGAAAAGAGTTATGTTTTACCTTGTCATTCTTTATGCCTTTGCTATAGTCTTTTCACTCTACTTTAAACTAGGTAATATTTTTATAATTCTTCTGCCTCTTATCTCTGTTGGCTTAGTTGCTACACTCAGTAAAGAGTATGGGAAAACCCCTTGGCTAGATATCTCTATGACTGCTGGAGGGATTGGTGAAGTTGTTAGTATTGCTATTTTAACAGTTACTTCTGCAGGCTTAGAGTCAGGATTAAGTTTTGATCTATTTAAAACGATAATTTCTCTGAGTGCATTTTTAATTTTAATGTTTTTTATTTTCCGTATCATGCAGCTAATATTTTGGTGGTTTCCAGAAGTTTCAAAAGTTTTAATGCCAGAAAAAGACAACCAAGAACAAGATATTAGACTCTCTATTGCTATCTTTTCACTTCTTGTTGCTTCGATGCTTTATCTTCACCTAGAACTTGCCTTTGGAGCTTTTTTAGCAGGAATATTTATACCCACATTTTTTGAGCATAAGAATGAACTACCTGAAAAACTTGCTTCCTTTGGTTTTGGGTTTTTAATCCCGATATTTTTTATACATATTGGAAGTTCTTTTGATTTAAATGCCTTAGCTTTAGATGGCCTCATCTACAAAGCAGCACTCATAGCATTAGCGATGATTGTTATGAGAGTTATCGCATCTTTAGTNTTTGTCAAACAACTCGGGTCTGTCGACTCAATTCTCATGGGTTTGTCTCATTCAATGCCTTTAACCTTACTTATAGCAATGGCAACCTTAGCATTTACGGCAAAAAGTATAGACCAATTACATTACTACGCTTTTATCTTAGCTGCACTTTTTCAGGTAATTAGTGTGATGATTATTATCAAACTTATCCACCTATACAAACTTAAAAAACAAAAAAAGCAAAAAAAACAAAACTTGGTATAATATGGACTCAAAATAGATTCTCAATAGGAGTTCATAATGTCTCGTTCTGTTTTATTACAACTTGCACGTGATTCTATTGCTGAAGTTCTTGAGATGCAAAGAACAATTGATAAAGCTTTTCTTCTACAAGAACATCCTCTTTTAAATCAAAAAATAGCTACACAAGTAAATCTTTATCTAGATAATGAACTTCGTGGATCTGCATCTTCCACTCATGCAACCTTAAGTCTTCTTGATGACATTATCATCAATGCAAAGAAATCTGCATTTGAAGACCTAAACTTTCCACCAATCACTACTGCAGAATACTTATCTTGTGAAGTTGAACTTCTACTTACTACACAAGATGGAGTTATCAGTGAAATAGATCCATCCATTTTAAAAAATAATTCACACAAACTAGAAACTATACTCAAATAACCCTAGTTATTTAACCTTTTTATTATTATTTTGAGTATACTTGTCTTATGTATTATGTAATAAAAAAGCAATCAGATAATCCACTTCAGTGTTTTATAGGCTTTCAAGTACCTAAATATATAGCTTCAAAAAACAATGATACTGTCATATTTGAGTTCTCCCAAAATGGAAAACCTACTCGAAAATGGGTAAAAAAAGATGACATCATCCTTTTTACAGATGACAAAGAATTTTTCATAAAAACTATGGATCAATTTAAATCAGTCGAGACAACTCAAAAAAAACTTGTTGAAGCAGCAAGAGAAAAACTCAATGAAAGCATAGAAACATTCACTGAAAATGTAAACGCAGAGATTAATGAATTTAATGAAATCAAAAAATCATCTGATGTACCTTGTATCTTAAAAGATATGTAGTTTAAGCTAAATATTCTGGAAATTTTGTCATAAATTTTTGTAATTTAGGTGCTACAACCATCTGACAATAACCTTGACTTGGATTTAACTTATAGTAATTTTGATGGTATCCTTCAGCCTCATATACAGCTCCTAACTCACTTACCTCAGTAACTATAGGGTCTTTAAATTCACTTTGTATCCTTTTAATGTATTGACGAAGCTCTTCATGCGTCTCTTCATTTTCAAAATATATCACTGAACGATACTGTGTTCCTCTATCTGCACCTTGAGCATTTAATGTAGTTGGATCATGAATCGCAAAAAAGATATCTAAAAGTTCATCTAAAGCAATAACTTCACCATCATACATAATATCTACAATCTCAGCATGACCTGTCGCTCCGCTACATACATTTTCATATGTTGGATTAGGTCGCGCTCCACCTGTGTACCCACTAGTAGCAGATTCTACACCCTTTACATTAGAAAATACACCCTCTACACACCAAAAACAACCACCACCGAGTACTAATCTTTCTTTTTTCATTTTCTTATCCATCATTTAATTTGTCCAATTATTACACAAAAAAGCTAGTATTATTTATAGAAAGAGAGATTAAGTTCAAAGTTAAGATAGTTTATAAGCTTTATCCTATATCATTATGAACTAATATCACGGAGGATATATGAAGCACATACTTTTATTCATTGTATCATTCTTGTTAATCTCTTTAAATGCACAAGAAATTACACAAGAAGAATTTCCTCTTATCAAACCGATCTCACTTGAAAAAGTAGATCTATCTTTGAAAAACTACTTTGCAGATAGAGATGCAGATGGAGTAAGTGACGATAGAGACAAGTGTCTCAATACGCCACGACATACGAAGGTAGATATTTTTGGGTGTATGCTTTTAGATGATAGTGATAAAGATGGTGTTTCAGATAAAGATGATGAATGCCCAAATACACAAGAAGATGCAACAGTAAACTTAAGCGGATGTGAACCCGATAATGATAAAGATGGAGTCCCAGATGTTAAAGATGAATGTCCAGATACAAGTAAAGAGTTTTTAGTTGATACTGTAGGTTGTCCTCAAACTACCATCTTGCATATTAATTTTAAGAGTAAAGAATTTAAACTAATGGACGATAGTTTGCCCGAAGTTGAAAAATTTGCTCTCTTTTTACTTGATAACGAAAATTATCAAGCACTCATATATGGTTATACAGATGACCTAGGTGAAGCTGAGATAAGCAAGAAACTCTCAAGACAGCGTGCAAATGCTGTAATGGATGCTCTAATAAACTATGGAGTTAAACTTACACGACTAACTGCTATTGGGATGGGGTCAAAAAATCCTATCACAGATAACAGCACGCCCGAAGGTCGTGCACAAAACCGAAGAATAGAAGTAGAATTACTTCAATAATTATTATATATTAAAGGAATATAGATGACCAAAACAAGTATTTTAACACTTATTACAGCCTTAGCATTAAGTATAAATCCTGTATTCGCAGAGACGCTAATACAAGGAACTTCTGATAGCGATTCTGTTGTTGATGAGATAATTGCTGAAATAGAGCAAGCAAAAAGAGATGCTAAAAAACTAAAAGATACTAAAGAAGATAAAACTTCAGCTCCAGAAATAGTGAAAATAATAGAGCCTATTCCTGAAGTCAAAGAAAAACCAGTTGTTCAAGAAAAGGTAGTTGTTGTAGAAAAAAACCAAAATACAAAAGTACAAAACAACTTGACTATAACAGTACCTTCTCCTCCAGAAGTACCTAAAGCGGTAAAACTTTCTTCAGAACTACCACTTGTGGATAAACATGGACACATCATTTTACAAAACCTTAAAACACTGTATCCTCCAAGAAAAGAAGTCGTTTTTTCTACAAATGTCGCACCCGAAAGATTCAATAAAAAGAACAAAGAAAAAGAAAAAGTAACTTTAATTGGAAGTGTAGATAATGCAAGAGTTACAGCATACCTTCAATCTCCTCTTCTTAGTGTTGATGAAGTTATCGCAAAATTAAAACAAGAAAAATTTGAGATTCTTTCTACATTTAAAGTTGATAAAAAAGGGGCTGTAACTTCTATAGTATACACGAACGATGCTATCAAAAAAGCAGCATCAACAAATATGCGTGGATTCGCAGGAACTTTACGTATAGTAGTAGATACTGAAAATAAACTTGTAAACATCTCAAATCCTATTTATATGCTTAAAGCATTTATGCAAAAAGAGTACAATCCTAGTGTTGCAGAAAAAGTTTTATCGCAGATTCATAATGTATTTTCTGATTTAAAAGCTTCCAAAGAGATTGTAAAGTTCTTAGCCCTAGAAAGATACCAATTTATGGAAAACATGCCTTTTTATCAAGATATGAAAGTTGTGGCTGAAGCGAAAAATGCTGAACTCCTTAAACGTGCACAAAAGAGTAAAAAAATTGTATACGAGCAACATTTGGATAACGGAAGCATTATTCTTGGTGTTGAGCTTGGAAGCAGAACATCTAAGTTTGTTAAGAAAATTGGTTATCAAAATTCTGGTCTTTTACCATACCCTGTACTCATAGAAAATGGTGAAGCAAAAATCTTAGCACCTCAGTACTATATAGCAGTTATGTATCCACAGCTTAAAATGTCAAAGTTTATGACTATTGCTACGGTTCCTGGTGCTATCACTAAAGATATAGATAAAATCTTCCGCTAAATGCCTAAGATAGATAGCGAAAAATTCTATCTTTCCTCTCTTAAAAAATATGGTATAGATCCCAAAGGTGTAAACTGGGTTTCGCAAGAGACTCAGGAACTTCGTTTTGATATGCTTATACGTATGCTACCAAATACCTTAAACTCACTTGTTGATGCAGGATGTGGTTTTGGAGATTTCTATATATATCTTCAGAAAAAAAATATACAATGCAAAAAATATATAGGCATCGATTCTCTGCATAAAATGTGCACAATAGCTACTAAAAACACCAAGCAAGAAATTATTCTAGCAGATGTTATAAAAGATAAACTTCCATTCGCTGAATACTATGTTTGTAGCGGAGCAATGAATATTTTAAACGAGTTTGAAACTTATTTGTTTATTAAAAAATGTTTAGAAGCTTCCCAAAAGGCTTTTATTTTTAATATCTTACATGGTAACAAACAAAGTAGTACTTACAATTATATTACAAGTGAAAAAATTAAAACACTTGCAAAAGAATTACATGTTAAAGATATTAAAATTGAAGACTCATACATGAAAAATGATTTAACTGTAGGGTTTTATCTCTAATGTGTGCCATATTTGGTATTTTAGGTGAATACAATAGTAATATAGCCAGAACTGCCTTAGCTACACTCTCTCATAGAGGTAAAGACCATTGCGGAATTGTTGAAAAAAGTAATTTGTTTTTTGCACACCATAGATTAAGTGTTCAAGACTTATCTTCAACTGCGCACCAGCCCTTAATACATAATGATATATTACTTTCATTCAATGGTGAAATATATAATCACAAAGAATTAAGACATCTACTCCAAAATTCTTTTAACTTTAAAACTTCATCTGATTCCGAAGTACTCATTGCCGCATATGAAAAATGGGGAGTAGATTTTGTACATCATCTTAGAGGAATGTTTGCAATTGCTTTATTTGATACAGATACTTTATACCTCTTTCGTGATAGATTGGGGAAGAAGCCTTTATTTTTTATGAATGACTCAAGCTTTAGGTTTGCTTCTGAGATTAAAGGACTTCTACCTTTTTTACAAAAAAAGCGGATGAATGATGATGCCTTGATGTCTTATCTTTCATTCTTGGCTCCAACACCTCCGCATACGTTTTTTCAAGGAATACAAAAACTCGCAGCTGGTGAATATCTTATATTTAAAAATAAAAAAGTTCTTGTAAAAAAATATTTTGATTTGCTCGACAACACACCCAACATAATCACATCACGTGATGAAGCAGTTCATAAACTCGGGGTCTTACTCGAAGAATCCATATCTATGCGGCTTAACTCCGATGTGCCTATGGCAACTTTACTCTCTGGCGGTATTGACAGTGCAACAATTAATGCTTATGCTCTTAAAGCTGGTAAAAAGCTTCAGAGTTACACATTAGGCTATGATATTTACAATAAATATGACGAAAGGGACAATGCAAGAGAAACTGCCCAGTTTCTTGGTATTGAAAATAAAGAGATTATCATCTCCCAAAATGATTTTTTAAATGCAAGTGAAAAAGTTTTAGACATTATGGACGAGCCACTAAACGACCCAGCTGCTGTGCCGCTTTACATTTTATTTGAGAATATTGCAAAAGATGGCTACAAGGTAGTGCTTAGTGGTGAAGGAAGTGATGAATTGTTTTTAGGCTATAAACAATATTTTGAATATTTAGATATTGAAAATGCCAAAGGTCTCAAGCATAAAAATTGGCTCAAAAATTATTTTAAATCAAATTATTCGCCAAATCGTGAATGGGAGCACTACAAAAGAATTTTCAATAACACCTTGTTATTTAGAACATCAGGTGAAAACTTTACTGACTTACAAAAAAACATCTTAATGAAAAGAAATGTAAAAGATAATCAATCATTAAAATATATAAATGACTATAGGCAAAGATTTGAACTCTCAGCACACTCCGATGAATCCATTTGGTATAGCTATATTGATTTAAATATATACCAAGCAGAAAATTTTCTTACAAAATTAGACCGTATGAGTATGGCGCATACAATTGAATCTCGCACACCATTTTTAGATCATAAACTTACTTCTTTAGTTTTTAGTATAAGACCAGAATTAAGATATAAAGATCAAATTGTCAAGTCTCTTTTAAAATCTGTGATAAAACCTCATTTAGATGAAAATATACTCAAGAGAAAGAAAAAAGGCTTCTCTAACCCTTATATAGAGTATCTAATAAATTCTGATAGACTAAAACTTATTGAAAAAGTAAATAATGAAACAAATATGTTCAAAAAAAATGAACTTAAAAAATATTTATCAACAAGTAATAACGTAAAATTTAAGCATCATATCTGGGGCTTATATATATTATCATTCTGGATAAATAAACACTTTTTATAAACAAAAGTGTTTGTTACTTTTTCATATATCAACAAAAAATAATTTTAAAAGATTATTTTGCAATATTATTATTTTCAATAAATGACAAGTCCCTTATAATAGGACTTTATTGCATTAATATCACACAAATTAAAAGTTATAACAATACATAACATAATATGAACTTATTCAAATAAAAAATCTCTCTTCAAAATAAGAAAAACAAATAAATACTTCAGTTAGCTTTAATATTATAGATTGTAAAATTTTCGCAGTCCAGAAATCTAATTTTTTTGATTTTTGAAACATAAACACAACATTTCAAGGGGAAATAATGAATATGAATCGTCGTGACGCATTAAAAGTAGGAGCAGTTAGCGTAGCTGCAGTAGCAGCAGCATCAACTTTAACAGGTTGTACTGGTGGAGAAACAGGTACAGCAGCAGTTGGAAACACTGGAACTGTTCTTGGTAAGCATAAAGTAGTAATCATCGGTGGTGGTATGGGTGGACTTGCAGTAGCAAATAACCTTAAAAAAATCGATTCAAGCTTTGATATAGCTATTATTGAAAAAAATGATACATTTATGGCTTGTCCAGTTTCTAACACTTACTTAGGTAAATTAGAAGGTATGACTTTAGGTAAATTTGTATTTGACTATGCACAACCAGTAGAGAAACATGGTTATGCTATGCTTAAATCAGAAGTTATCGCAATTGACCGTACAGCTAAAACAGTTACAACTGCAGCTGGTATTGTTCAATATGAAATCCTAGTATTATCTCCAGGTATTGCTTATAACTATGAGGGTCAATTCCCAACTTGGACAAAAGCTCACGCTGCTGCAGTTCAAAGAGCATGTCCACCTGCAATGATTCCAGGTTCTGAGCACGTTGCACTAGAGCGTCAACTAATGAATATGGATGATGGTGATGTTATTATTGCTGCTCCATCTGGAAAATTCCGTTGTCCTCCAGCTCCATATGAAAGAGCTGCAATGATTGCTTCTTATATGCAAAAAGAAGAAATAAATGGTAAAGTAATCGTTCTTGTACCAGGTGAAAAATTTGCTAAAATGGGTGCATTCAAAGAATCTGCTAAAGATTTATTTGGTGATAAAATCGTTTATATGCATCATACAGCTGTTACAGATGTTGACATTAAAGGTAAAACAGTTCATTTCACTCAAAAAGTACCTACTGGTAAAAAAGATAGCGATGGCGATATGATTATGGAAACTGTTAAAAAGTCTCACAAATATTCAGTTTGTAACTTAATCGTTAACCACAAAGCTTCTCCAGTTGTTCAAATGGCAACATTAGATACTACTGCTGATGCATTCAAAAAAGTTAAAATGAATGGTTGTTCATTCCAAACTGCAACTGACAAAGATGTTTATGCTGTTGGAGATGTTGTTGGACATGCAATTCCACCATCAGGTCAAACTGCTGTATGGGCTGGTAAAGAATGTGCACTAGAGATTGCTCATCGTTTACATGGTAAGCCTTATACTCTTGGTGTTAAAACTAACGAAGTTAAAGCTGCAAATGTTTGTTTTTCAATGGTTGGAGATGGCCCAGAAGAAGGAATTATGGTTACTCACGACTTTAGCTGGACTGGTGCCGTTATCAAAGGTAAAGGTCATGTTCCTAAAGATGCTAGTGGAAAATACCGTTCTAAAAATACTGCAAAAGCACTTCGTGACTGGTACCGTGGTATCATGGCTGATTTATTCGCTTAGTCACTATTTAGAAGCTAAACACTTCAAGGAGGCATTTTTGCCTCCACATTTAAATTCTAATACTAATTTTAATTTATACACAGTTTTTACACAATTATGGATTAGAATTGTTATTAACAATCAAAAAAACTATTAAAGGATACTCGTATGGAAAGAAGAAATTTTTTAAAAGTAGCGGCAGCTACTGGAGCAATGGTAGCTGTTTCTCCATCAACTATTACTGGTGAATTACGTGCAGATGACGGAAGTCTTTTTCAAGCATATGAAAAAGTACAACTTGTGGATGCAAATGGTGCACCAATCAAAGCAAGTTCGTTAGTTAAAGAGGAGAATTATATATTTAATTATCCACATGCTTCCACTCCGGCAATTTTATTAGACTTACCTGAACCAACAAACAGAGATGTACATTTAAAATCAGAAGATGGTGTTGAATACGTTTGGAAAGGCGGCGTTGGAGCTAAGCAAACTATCGTTGCATACACTGCAATCTGTGCACATCAAATGGCTCACCCAACTCCTGATGACAGCTTTTTACAATACTGTAAAAAAGGTCAAGCAACAATGGCATATGATGGATCTGGAGATGTTAAAGGTGTTGGTGGTGTTATGGTTTGTTCTTCTCACCTAGCAGCTTATGATGTTACTTCAGGCTGTAAAAATCTTAATGCAACTGCTCCTGAGCCTTTAGCAGCAATTATTATGGAAGTAGCTGATGATGATACAATTTGGGCTTCTGCTGTACTTGGACCAGATAGATTTAGAGATTATTTCAAAACTTTTAAACCAGAGTTGAAAAAATATTATGGTGGAAAAAGAAAAGGTAAAAAACATGTCTCCGGAACAGCAACTATGATGGCTCTCAAAGACTTTACTAAAGAAATGATTCAATACTAATGTTTGAACATACACTAGACTATACTAAATAAAGGTAATAAAATGAAAAAAATACTAATGGCAATAATGGCAATAATGTTAAGTACTTCTCTTTTTGCTGGCACAAAAGAAGAAAAACAATTAGCTTCTGATATGAGAATGATGCTTGACGCAATTGTTGATATGCAAAAAGCAGCATACTATAATGATACTAGAGTACTTAAAAGCTCTACTACAAGACTTATTGGTGGTCTAGACTCATTACTTGATGTAAAAGCAGGCTCTTACTTAGATCCAAAGCAAAAATATGCTGAAAAATTTGCTGATAAAAGAGTTAAAATGATTAAAATGTATGCTGAAGATTTACTTGTTTCTTTAGAGTCTGGAAACATTGATGATGTTATTGCTGATTATCATGAAATCTCTAAACAATGTTATTCTTGTCACGTTCGTATTAGAACCAATAAATAACCATAGTTTATCTTCTAACTCTTGCCATGCTCCTTTGGGGCGGTGGTTGGACTGCACTTAAAATTTTAACTCTTGATTTACCAATGGATGTAATCATCTTTTGGAGATTCTTTATCATGAGCCTCAGTTTTTTACCAATTCTTTATTTTTTTAAAATACCTATAAAACTAAATACTTCTAATCTTAAATATATCCTTAGTAGTTCTGTCTTAAATATTGCTTTTATGGTTTCCTCATTTGTTGGAATTAAATATGGTTTAGCAGGCTCAGGAAGCGTAATTATTACAACCTTCTCACCAGTTATTACCTTTTTATTTGTTGCCATACTCTTTAGAAATCGGCTTTTTGCGCATCAATATTTTGGTTTACTCTTAGGACTCATTGGCGGTATAATTTTATTACAACTTACAGATTTTGAGTTATTTATAGATAGTTCAAATATTTACTTTTTATTATGCGCAATAATCTGGGCTGCAGTAACTATTCTTTCACAACATGCACAAAAACATATACATCCAATCCATTATAGCTTCATAATATCTCTAGTAGCTACCTTAGCAACTTTTGTATATGCTTTTAATTCTGACCTTATGAGCGTCTTTACTCAAGGTACACGATTTTGGATTGCCATGATTTATTTAGGTGTCTTTGGTCAAACTATAGCTACAACTATATTTTTTATGGCTAGTGGAAAGTTAGGGAGCGAAAAGACAAGTTCTTTCATGTTTATTGTTCCTGTCTTTGCTTTACTTTCTGCTTATATCGTTTTAGATGAACCTATAGAACTTCATATAATTTTTGGTGGTATCATAAGTATTATTGCCGTGTATTTTATTAACAAAAAAAAGCTTACTGTTAAGTGATTTTGTGTAGGATTAGAAATACTAAAATATTGACTAGGATCTTTAATGAAAAATATTCTAATTCTTGGTGGCGGTTTTGCTGGTCTTGAAACTGCTATATATTTAAAAAAACAAAAGTTTAATGTTACTCTTGTAAGTGACAGAGATTACTTTTATATCTATCCAACTTCAATCTGGGTGCCAACTGGCGAAAGTACTTTTAAAGATGTATGTATTGATTTAAAAAAGCTCCAGCGTGCCCATGGTTTTTCTTTAGTGATTGACGCTGTCAAATCTATCTCTGCAAAGAAAAATCTTGTAACACTCCAAAGCGGAAAAACTTATGATGATTATGATTATCTTGTTGTAGCTATGGGTGCACATAAGATGAAACACAAAGGTCTCACAAATACACTCTCTATATGCGGTGCACCAGAGCAATCATTAGAAATAAAAGATAAAATCGATACGCTTATAGAAAAAGGAAGCGGGAAAATTTGTTTTGGTTTTGGCGGAAATCCAAATGATACTTCAGCAGTTCGCGGTGGACCAGGTTTTGAACTTATGTTTAACCTGCATAATCAACTTAAGAAAAAAGGTATTAGAGATAATTTTGAATTAACTTTTTTTGCTCCAATGCAAGAGCCAGGTAAAAGACTAGGACCTCAAGCCCTAAAAATGATGAGCACTTACTTCACCAAGCTAAATATAAAAACACACTTCGGGAAAAAAATTAAACAATTTAATGAAAAAAGTATACTTTTTGAAGATGATACTGAACTTGAATCTGACTTCACCATGTTTATACCGGCAGGAGATGGCCACAGTGTTATTAAACAATCAGATTTACCAACAAACGATGCTGGTTTTATTAAAACTAATGATTTCTCTCAGGTAATATTTAACAAAGAAGGTGAAGCAGATACCGCTATGCCTACAAACATATATGCAGTAGGAGATATTGCTTCACTTGAAGGTTATGACTGGAGAGCAAAGCAAGGACATGTAGCTGAAGTAATGACGAGAAACGTTGCACATAACATAATGCAAAAAGAACTTGGTAGAAATGATTTTAAAGGCTATCATAAACATTTAAACATACTTTGTGTGATGGATAGCGGAGATGGCGCTGCTTTTGTTTACAGAGACGAGAAGCGTGCATTTATGTTCCCAATGCCATTTATTGGGCATTGGCTTAAAAAAGGATGGGGTCTTTATTGTAGATATTCAAAACTGGGTAAAATACCTAGAATACCCGGTATGTAAACGCTCTCACACAAGGGTCTATTGCCCTTTATTTTCTTTGGCTTTTCTTTTAGCTTTCATTTTTATTTTGGCTAACTGACGCATGTCCACAGTTGTATCGCTCTCATCTACAATCTCAACACCCAAAATAGTTTCCACACAATCTTCTAAAGTGATAATCCCATCTGTTTGATCATAATTATCCATCACTAAGAACATATGTTCTTTTTTTGCTATAAACATGTCAAGAGCTTTAGAAACAGGTATATTTTCATTTAAAGAAAAAATATCTTTTTTAATCGTTCCCACACTGACACTTCCATCTTGTAAAGCTTGCTGAAAAATCTTTTTCGTAAGCACTATACCCGTAACCTCTTCAATAGATTCTTTATATATTGGTATACGGGAAAACTTAAAAATATTAGGTTCAGTATCTATTATGTCTTGAATACTTCGACTTTCATCAAGTGCAAAAACAACAGATCTTGGAGTTAAAACCTCACTTATCTTAATATTGTCAAGATTTAAAATATTTTCAATAACGTCAGACTCTTTTTCATCTATAACTCCTTCATCTTCACTTAAAAACATAGATGCTAAAAGTTCCTCTTTAGTGAATGTATTTGAATCATTTTTGCCTTTAGATATTTTGTTTGTTATAAATAAAGTACTTAAAATCACAGGATATGTCAACCAAATAAAAATACGAATAAATTGGGCAGAAACAGGTGCCAACTGTTTCCAATACACTGCGCCTATCGTCTTAGGAATAATCTCTGATAAAAAAAGTATTGCAAATGTCATAATTATTGAAATAACAACTACAGCATCACTGCCAAACAGTATTGAAGCTTGTGCACCGACAGCCGCTGCACCGATAGTATGCGCGATTGTATTTAAGATTAAAATCGATGCTATAGATTTATGAATATTTTCCTTATGGAGTCTAAGCAACTTCCCAAGCACAGGTCGCTCTTTTTCTAACACTGCTATATATGACATATTTACAGAAAGCAATACAGCCTCTAAGACTGAACACAAAAATGATATTCCCACAGCAAGTGAAAAATATAGTATCAATAAGTCCAAGTTTTACAAATCCTTTATAATAAAATCCATGTTGCGAGCCCTAGAAAACTAAGAAAACCCACAACATCAGTGACAGTTGTTAAAATAACTGTACTGCCTATAGCTGGATCAACATCCAAACGTTTTAAGAACAATGGCACAACTGCACCGAATAAACCAGCCGCTAAAAGGTTAATGACCATACTAAGTGCAATCACAACACCAAGTAGTTTTATATCAAACCACAAAAAAGCTATCATGCCCATAATAAGAGCAAATACAATACCGTTGCCAAGTGCGATAGTTGTCTCTTTTTTAATAATCCTCATAGCATCACCTTGAGATATATCCCCAAGAGCTAACTGACGTACAACAACTGTCAGACTTTGTGTTCCAGCATTTCCACCCATAGAAGCAACTATGGGCATTAAAATTGCAAGAGCTACCATACTCTGTAAGGTATCAGAAAACATTCCTATGACAAAAGAAGCAACTATGGCGGTCAAAAGATTAAGACCTAACCATGTAGCTCTTTTTTTTCCAGCTTGCAGAATTTCATCATCTTCTTCTGCCTCATCATCAACACCAGCTAGATTATACATCTGCTCTGTTGCTTCATCTTGAATAACATCATATATATCATCTGAGGTAATACGACCAAGAAGTACGCCATAGGCATTTACAACTGCTAATACAGAAAGGTCATATTCTTCAAAAGTACGAATAATATCTTTGATATCTTCTCTATCTTCAGCTTTTATAGGTTCAAAACTATCTTCATGCGTTTGTATATTTTCAATAACAGTTTTAGAAAAATCAAATATCAGTAAATCATCTAAACCAACTGCATAACGTAGTTTATTCTCTTTATTTACGATAAAAAGGTTTTGTACATTTTCAAGTTCATTCTCTTTTCTTAGGCGCGCAAATCTCTTAATAACATCTTGAACAACCTCATCTTTATTTGCTGTAAATATTTCGAGTTGCATATAAGAACCAGCTTCGTTCTCTTCATAACTTTGCAGCTGTGTAATTTCTTGCTTATCATCTTCGTGAAGTTTTTCAAAAACTTCAGAAGCAATATTCTCATCATGGTCTTCAAGCCCTTGCATAAACTCTGCTTGATCATCTGATTCAAGTTCACTGACTGCGTGAGACAGTTCATCTACGCTCAAGTTTTCGACTACATCATCAAAATATCTATCAGGAAGGGCAAGAGCTACATCACCGAGTAAATCTTTTGGTATAAGCTTTAAGGCATCGGCAAATTCACTATCATCAAGCTTTTTAAGTAATTTAGCAAGTTTAGAAGGATGCATTTCACCTATTTCATGAGAATCTAGGTAGTCTTTTAATTTATTCATAATGAGATTATATCGAATTTAAGAAGGGAGGGGGAATTACACATGCCCTCAAAATTGAGGCATCTGTAATAATACTATATTGGAAGAACACGAATCTTTGTAGAAAGTTTCTCTTTTAAAGTTGATTCTATCGCATAAAGTGTACCTGTTGCACTTGAAGCACAACCATCACATGCACCTAAGTAGCGTATATAAATATCAATATTATCTTCAGTAGCTTTGATATCGATAACTTCCATATCTCCACCATCCATAACTAAAAATTGACGAACATTTTCATCAACGATAGCATCAACAGCTTTAATCTGTTGTACCAAAGTCATATGTTCAAAATCACCAGTCGCTCCTGCTGCAGCAGCAGCTTTAAGTCTCTCTTGCTCCATCTCAGATCGAGTGTCAGCTAAAATATCAACTAGGTAATAATCCATAGCTTCATGTCCACCAGGTTTAATACAAGACTTACAAAAACCACCAGCTTTTGTATAATCTGTAATCTGCTCTACGGTTGTAAGGTTATTTAATTTAATAACTTCTTGAAGTGTACCTAAACTTACACGTGCACATTCACACACTATAATCTCAGTTTCAAAACTCTCCGCATCTACACCCATGTAAAGTCCAGCTGCTTTTTTAATAACATCGTATGCCATTACAGAACAGTGCATTTTTTGCGGTGGAACAGCTGGTGTTTCAGGGTTATCACGAAGTGCCAATTCAACATCAATATTTGTAATTTTTACAGCTTCTTGCACTGTTTTACCAATACATAGTTCCGTCATAACATCAGAAGATGCTATCGCAGTACCACAACCAAAAGATTTAAACTTAGAGTCTACAATCTTATCACTTTCTGGATCAATTTCCCAATACAAACGTACTGCATCACCACAAGATTCAGCACCAAAGTCAGCAACAATAAGTTTATGACCACGTTCTTCTACTTCACCTTCAAATAATTCACCTTGATGTTGTGGATTATTCATTAATGTTGTTACTTTATTTGAATACGCGTCCCAAAGAGACTCGTTTAACATATCAGCCTTAGCCATTTTATATTCCTTTTTAACTAAATTTTTTAATTTTTTATTATTTTGAGATTTTCAATCTCAAACTTCAGTGCTTTTATAATTAATGGTGGTGAAGTTCACATTCTCTAACTTCACCGCCTGCTGTTGGTTTTTGTAAAGCGAAAGAACTTGAAATTGCTCTTAGTCTTCTAACTGCATCTTTAAAATGCGAGATCGCGTAATCAACCTCAAGATCTGTCGTAAATCTTGAAAGCGATAAACGAATCCCAGTATGAGCCAATTCATTATCAGCACCAATTGCAAGCATAACTGTATTTGCTTCAAGATCTGCAGATGCACAGGCTGAACCGGTTGACGCACCGATTTCACCATTATTTAAGTCCCAAAGCATACCTTCACCCTCAACGCCCTTAATAGATATAAGAATGGTATTTGGTGTACGGTTATCTCTGTCTCCGATAACAAAAGTGTCACTTAACTCTAAAATAGCATCCTCCAAACGGTCACGTTTAGCACGAATTTTTTTCATAGTTTCTTCAATATTTGTAGTAGCAAGTTCAACTGCCTTACCCATACCGATTATGTAAGGAACATTTAACGTACCTGAACGGCGTCCACCCATTTGTTCACCACCGTGAAAAAATGGTGTTAAAGGCTGAGAGTCTTTAATATATAAAGCTCCTATACCTTTAGGACCGTGAAACTTATGTGCTGAGAATGAAACAAAATCCACATGTACATCTTTTAAATCCACTGGTATCTTACCAATAGCTTGCACACCATCAGAATGAAACAGTACACCTTTTTCTTTACAAATTTCACCAATTTCTTTAATAGGGTTGATCATGCCTGTTTCATTTGAAGCCCACATAACAGAAACTAAAGCTGTTTTTTCAGTAATAAAACTTTTTACAGTATGTGATTCAACTACACCTTGCGTATTTACAGGAAGATATGTAACATGAACATCACACTCTTCTTCTAGCCATTTACATGTAGCTAAAATAGATGGATGCTCTACTTCTGTTGTAACAATATGATTTTTATCACCATTTACAATATGATCTAAATATACTGATTTTAATACCCAGTTATTTGATTCTGTTGCACATGACGTAAATACGATGTCATCTTTGTCATCTGCATTTAACCCAGTATATACTTGGTCTATTGCTTTACTCAATGCTGGATGAGACAATGTTCCAAATTTATGAAGCGAGTTAGGATTTCCGTATAGCTCACTAAAGTATGGTATCATTGCTTCCACAACTAATGGATCACACATTGTAGTGGCATTGTTATCTAAATATACTTTCATTTTTCACCTTTTATTAGATAATAAATATCATTATCTTTAAATCAGACAATTTTTGTCTTGTTTAACTTTTGACATAATAATAGCTTTGTGATTATGATATGCTTAAGAGAAATTAAGTTGATACTCCGTTTAAGAAATCAAAAGTATAATAATATCTATATAATTCATCTAGCTGATAGTAATAAGGAAAAATTAATGTGTAATTTCAATAAGCAAACTTCGGATACGAAAGCACTTATTCATCTTTTAATGACAAAAGCATCTCAAAGTATAGGTGGTACTAACTTTTTTCTGGCTCTCATAGAGGCTATGAAAACAAAAAGACCAAATCCTTTAATGTATAAAGAAAAACAAATTAGCTCCAACAACACAATTATTAAATGGAATAAAGTAGTCTTTAAAGATAAGGTAGATGTGCTAGAAAGTATTTTGCTAGAACATAAAAGTTCTGAAGATCCTAAGTTTAATATTTTGCAAACTGATAATATAAAGAAAAAAAAAGTAATTTTAAACATGATTAAAGCTTTGGCTCCAATAGAGTTTATAGTAACTCCTCAAAATCCTAATGATGGAGCTGGATTTAACTTTAAAATTTTTGATGTGATTGATGAAACGAATGTAAATCTCAACCCATTGTTCGTGGCTCTATTTTTTTGTTCCACTGAGTTTACTAAAAAAGCGTTAAAATACGAGGTATAAGGAAGTATTATGAAAAAAATAGTCATAACAAGCAGTATTATTTTTAGCACACTCGCACTTCAAAGTTTCAGTTTTGACAGCGTGATGGATAAGGTAACGGACTTTAAGAAGTTTACCAAACCTAGTGATATGACCCCAAAAGAGATGGTTGAGACTATGACTGGTGGCGTTTTAAGTACAGAACTTATTACTAAAGCATTCAAACAAGCTTTAAAGATTGGTGTGACAAAAGCAGTCGATACTTTAGGTCAAAAAGGTGGCTTTATGGATAATCCTGCTGTTCATATCCCTCTTCCCCCACCATTTTCTCAAATGGAGACAATGATTCGTGCATCTGGTGGCGGCGATATGGTTGATGAATTTATTTTATCTATGAATAGAGCTGCTGCGCAAGCTGCTCCTCAAACGGTAGGTATATTTATAAGCAGCATTGATGATATGTCTTTTAATGATGCCGCTGATATTTTAATGATGGATGGAAGCCCTGCAACAGATTACTTTAAAAGACATACAAGAGATGAGCTTAAAAAACTCATTACACCTATTATTATCAAAGAAATGAAAAGCAATCAAGTATATAAATATTATGATGCGGTGAAGAAAGTGGCCGATCCAGGGATTAAAACATTTGCTAAAGTCTCAAACTTTATGGGTATGGCAGAAAAGCTACATATGAAAAAACACATTCCTCAAGATGGTGTGAATATAGAAGAATATGTAACAGATCATACAATAGATGCTATATTTTTAATGGTAGGGCAATCAGAAAAAATGATTCGTACAAATCCAGCACATCAAACAACTGCTGAACTTAGAAAAGTTTTCGGTCAATTTGTTCCATAAACAATACTAAAGGAAAAACATGAAAAAAATACTAATTACTACAACTTTACTCTTGAGTGTAAGCGTATCTCAAGCTTTTGATTTTGGAGGCTTTATGGATAGTGTTAAAGAAGCTGTTCCAGCTCTTAACGAAACAGTAAAGTCTTCAAATGTAAGTGAAAAACCGACAACAAACACAACAACTGACGCAAGTCCTGCTACGGTGGCGGATGCTCTTAAAGAAGCTCTTAAGCAAGGCGTAGAATATGCTGTTAAAGAGTTAAGTAAAGAAGGAGGATACTTAAACAATCCAGCTGTTAAAATTCCTCTACCTCAAGGCCTTAGCAATGTTGAGGATATGATACGGCAAATGGGTGGCGATACAATGGCAGACGACTTTATCAACTCCATGAATGAAGCTGCCGCTAAAAGTGCAATAAAAGCAACTCCTATCTTTCTTAGTGCCATAGAGAAAATGTCTATAGATGACGCAAAAAAAATCCTTGCCGGACATGAAAATGCTGCAACTGAGTACTTTAAAAGCCATACAACAGACGACTTGAAAAAAATGATGAAGCCGATTGTGGAAGAGACCATGGAAGAAAATAATGTAGCATCATACTACGACACACTCAATGAATACTATGATTCAAGCGTTAAAACTGTTGTAGAGAATGATAGTATCCGAGATATGGCAAAAAACTTTGGTATGGAACAATATATGCCAATAGGTACAACAGATGAAAAACTTGACGACTATGTTACAAGAAATGCGATTGATGGCTTGTTTAAAATGATAGCCCTCAAAGAAGCAGAGATTAGAAAAAGTCCGGTAGCACAAAGTAGCACTTTACTCCAAAAGGTTTTTGGTAAATAATATTCCTCAACCTATTTTTAAATCTTAGATGGTATAATCGCGCAATTATTACGTATTAAAGGTTTAAAAATATGGCTCAAACTATAACAGAAAAAATATTTTCCGAGCATGTTGGTCGCGAAGTTTTTGCAGGTGAAATTATCCGCTCTAACATCGATATGGTTATCGGTAATGACATTACAACTCCTATCTCAATCTCAGCATTTAACTTAAGTGGTGCAGAAAAACTTGCGAATCCTGATGGGTTTTCTATAGTTTTAGATCACTTTATACCCGCAAAAGATATAGCTTCAGCTAATCAAGCAAAAATTTCTCGTGAATTTGCAAAAAAACATAATCTTAAAAACTTTTTTGATGAAAAGGACATGGGAATTGAGCATGCACTTTTGCCAGAAAAAGGACTTATTGTTCCTGGTGATGTTATTATCGGTGCAGATTCACATACTTGTACGCATGGTGCCTTAGGCGCATTTTCTACTGGTATGGGTTCAACAGACTTAGCCTTTGCCATGATTACTGGTGGTAACTGGTTTAAAGTTCCTGAATCTATCAAAGTAGTACTAAGTGGTAAGCCAAACAAACACACAACCGGTAAAGATATTATCTTAGAAATTATTAGAATGATTGGTGTGGATGGAGCTTTATATAAAACTTTAGAGTTCACCGGTTCCACAATAGAACATTTAAATATGGACGATAGATTCTCAATGTGCAACATGGCGATTGAAGCCGGTGCTAAAAGTGGAATAGTAGCCTATGATGATGTAACAAAAGAATTTTTAGCTGATAAAGATTTAGCCCGTGAACCTAAGATTCATTATTCTGATGAAGATGCTTCTTATGTTCAAGTCCTTGAAATTGATATTGCCAAACTTGAGCCTGTTATCGCATATCCATTTTTACCATCAAATGGCCATTCCATTACGCAAGCCGTGAAGGATCATATTAAAATTGATCAAGCGTTTATCGGTTCTTGCACAAATGGACGTTTAGGTGATTTAAAAACTGCTGCTGAGATTTTAGAAGGCAAAAAGGTACATGAAGATGTTCGTCTTATTGTAACTCCAGGAACACAAAAAATTCTAAAAGAAGCTTATAAACTTGGATATATGGATATTATAATCGATGCCGGCGGTGTAGTTTCAAATCCTACTTGCGGTGCTTGTCTTGGTGGATATATGGGTATTTTAGGTGAT
>JGI10211J34971_10000908_pt1 | contig 24718 bp, 23 predicted proteins | sample Etolagsediment_FD_34971 | JGI IMG/M metagenome (IMG submission 34971)
TTCAAAACAAAAAAAACACCCCTCTACTTTGACAACCTAGGAACACTTTTCTATTATAGATTTTCAATAACTTACTACATATATGTAGTATATACCTTCATTATCTAGGTATGTTTTCTATAAGATTCTATAACAGTCGCCTAGATATGTAGGTAAACATCCTCCCGATAAGCGAAATCGATACATCGACCTATGCATTTTGCCAAATCGGAGGATCAATACAGTATCATATGACCTTGAATATGTAGAGGAAAACATGTAAATATGATAATATATTATATACTATATATGTAGTATATACCTTCATTATCTAGGTAGTTTTTCTGTAGGATTCTATATTAGTTATCTAGATATGTAGATAAACTATCCCCTCTATAAGCGAAATCAATACATCGATCTATGCATTTTGCCAATTCGGAGGATCTATTATATAGTCAATATGCTAGATTATGTAGTATATGTCTATATATCTATAATAATATTTTAATTAGATAATGTAGGTAAAATGAATTTTCCAATTAAATCTCTCAATTTCTCTCGTTGAATTCGTTTTCCCATCTTTATATGAAATCTATGAAATATAGAAATGAATATAGACTTTTCAAGATACTGATATGACTTTTAAAAAAAGATTAAACGAGAGATTTTGAGAGAAATTAAATATAAAATAAGACCTAGAATATTGTAAATGAATTTCTATTTTATTTTAATTAATCTCTCTATCTCTCTACGATGTTGATTTTTCATCTTTATAGATAATTCATAGATTTATCATTTTAAAATACAAAATCCTGATTATCCATAGACCTTTTAAAAAAAGATTAAACGAGAGATTTTGAGAGAAAATATAAATTAAAAATAAATTATTATTATCTTTTAATGAAGAAAAATATAATTCCCGGATATAATGGTATTATGGATTTAGATTTAACAAATATAGATCCAAAATTTCATCATGAAATTATTAATTTACATTTTCAAGAAATTGAAGAATATAAAAAAGAACAACTACAACGACCTAAACATATTCGCTATGAAAATTGTGTTAAAAGAATACTTGATCAATTAAATCGAGATAGAGAAATAATAAAAAAGAGAGAAAATAATAAGAAGAATAAACAACTAGAAGAATATAAGAAAAGAGTAGAATATTTTACACCTTGGACATTTAAATCGTCGAGTTAATCTAGATATTTTTAGATATAAAATGATCTTTATAATTATATAATATATATATATATGATAATTTTAAATAGCTGGTATGGTCAATTAGGGAATAATATAATACAACTCGCCAATATTATACATATAGCTATAACATATAAACATAATATTAAAATTAATGTTAAAAAACCTGATATCTTTGATCTTTCAGTAATTGAAGAATATTTTAACAAATATAATAATAGTGAAATAATTACAGATAATAATAATTTTTTTTATAGTAATAACTTGCCATTTTCAACTATCATATTTAAACAAAACGTTGAAGAAAGAAATGAAATATTAAAGAAAGTATTTTTAATAAAAAATATTAATAAATTAAATGAAAATGAATTAGTAATTCATATTAGAAGTGGAGATATATTTATATCACATCCACACCCTAATTATGTTCCTCCACCTTTATCCTACTATATTAAAGAAATTGATAAGTGTAAATATGAAAAAATTCATATAATATGTGAAGACACAAAAAATCCAGTTGTAAATGAATTACTGAAATTATATAAAAATTCCGTTTATGAGAAAAATAATTTAGAAAAAGATATTAGAATAATATTAGGAGCTACAAATATTATGTTTAGTATTGGAACTTTTATTCCATCATTATTGTTGATGTCTAATAATATTAAATTTATTCATAGACCTTTTAAAGATGAAAGACAACATCAAATTTTTTTTCCATCAATAGTATTGTCGTCTAATAATATTGAAGTTATTGATAGTTCTTTTGAATATAAAACACAAAAGTATTATAAAATAATGCGACCTTGGAAAAATACAATAGAACAAAGAAATTATATTTTAACTTATGATTGTAACTAACTCATCGTCTAGTTAATCTAAATATTTTTAGATTTTGTTCTATTGCGTATGTTTAGCATTTATAATAATATTTATATAAAATATAAAATGGAACCTCATTTGGATAATTACGATAAAGAAATGTTTTATAGATATTTAAACATAATAAATGTTTATTTTGAATATGGTTCAGGTGGAAGTACATATCAGGCAAGTATTAGAGAAAATATAAAAACCATTTATACTGTAGAAAGTGATGCTGAATGGGTAGAAAAACTAAAAAAAACAATTATAAATCCTAATGTTACATATATATTTAATGAAATGGATGCACATGGAGATTTTGGCAACCCAGGTAAAAATGCCACTAATATACAAAAAATAAATTATAGTAATCACATGAGAAACTTAACTAAAGAAGAACAAAACAATATTGATTTTGTTTTAATTGATGGAAGATTTCGTGTTGCTTGTTGTTTGAAATGTTATGATATTATTAAAGATAGTTGTTTAATTGCTTTTGATGATTTTATAAATAGACCACATTATCATATTGTATTACAATATTTTGAAATTGTAGAAAAATCACAAAATAATAAAATGGTTATTCTTAAAAAGAAAAAAAATGTAGATATTCCAAAAGAACTTATAGAAAAATATGAACTGATTAAAGAATAAGTTTGTGTAAATATTTTAATGCATATACAAATAAAGAACAGTTTAAAGATTAAACGAGAGATTTTGAGAGAAAATATAAATTAAATTATATTAAATATTATGTAGTATTTTTATTATGCTAATCCCTAATAAATTATCACTTATAAAAAAATTAACAACATCAATTATAGCACCTCATGGAATGACAGATCTTGTACATGCAAATCAGAACAACCTAATGTCAGAACTATTTGAAGTCAATCTATTATCCACATTTACTAGTATATTATTATATAATCTAGACCTAGATATAATATTAAATACAGGATTAGTAATTGCATCTATTATACATTTCAGACATGATATGCCTGAAATAAATAATATACCAAGATATATTTTAAGCGCACTATTTCTAGTCTGTGCTATACCTTTAATTGATCTATTTATGATATATATGATATTTGTTCATGTACCACATCATTATATGATGAATATAAGTTATTTAAAAACACAACCTATATTAACAAGTATTTTAATATTAGTAAGCAGTATAATATTTTATGAAATAGGAATAAATATAGATGATGTATTTAATAACAATTTAATTATAGATATTAGTAAAGGACTAATAATAAGTCATATCATTTATGGAGAGAAATATATATATAATAATATTTAAACAAAAATATGTATATATAAGAATAATGTGGGTTTTATTTTTACTACTATCATCTGTATATAGTTATAAAAATCATATATATAGACATACTACAACAAATTTATATAATCATAAATGGTATGTAATAGGAGAGAAAAATGAATTTGAAATAAATAAACCAAAAAAAATTATAATAAAAGACACTCCAATAAGTATTTGGAAAGATGAAGATAATCAATATGCCGGAATATCAGATATATGTCCACATAGAGGCGCATCATTATCAAAAGGAAGAATTGATAAAAATACAAATTGTATAGTATGTCCATATCATACCTTTAAATTTAATAAAAAAGGTAGGTTAGTTCAAACACCAGGAAAGGAATCAACAAGAAAAAATGATCATTTTAACTTAAAAACAGATGTGGCACATTTTAAAATAAAATGTGTAAATGATTGGGTATACTTAAATAGTGAACCCATCTATGAATTAAATTATGGTATAAATTATAGTGATGAAACAATTTGGACTGAACCTGAAGCATATGATAATAATTTTCGAAGCGTTCAATTAAAAAAGAAATTCAATATAGATGCAAGAACAGTAACAGAAAATTCATTAGATATATTACATATATCAGAAGTACATAGCTTTGGAAATAGGAAACGTCCACTACCAATTAATGAAATATACGAGAGAATAGATGAAGGACATTATAAAGTAATGTATGAATATGTTTCAGGAGAAGATTCGATGGCAGCAAAAGTATTTAAAGTAAAAAAATTAATAGTAGAGAATGAATATATATTACCTCATTATACCATAGCAAGAGTAAAATTTGGCGATTTTACAAATACAATAGTAACAAGTGCATTACCATTAACAAATAACAGTACTATGCTATATGTAAAAGCATACAGAAATAATTGGGTATTTAATATTTATCCGTTGGATATTATGTTTGATAAAATGACAGAAAATATGATGGAAAAAACATTAAATGAAGATAAAAGCATAATAGATACAATTTATCCAAAATATAAAGATGGAAATTTTATAACAAAATACGACGAATTAACAAAAATATATAGAGATGATTACAAGACATTTATTAATGATAAAATAATTTAAAATCAATAGTAATATATAATATATATGTTAAATATATTATATAATACAATAAAAGGAGTAATAGGATCATTTATGGGTGGATTTTTTGTCTATTTAATGTTAAGAGATAAAACATTAATTAATAAAAATATGTATCTATTAAAGCCAATAATATTTATAGGTATGGCTATAGGAGGAGTAATAGGTTATCATTTAAAATAAATTAATATCAAAAATAATATTAGCATGAAGTGATTCATATATAGAAGATGAATCAATCTTTTTAGGTCCAGCAGACTTAATAACAAATTTTTGTTTTTTGTTTATTTTTAATTCATTAATAGGAATTCTAAATAAATGCTTACCAATATGAATAATTTTTTCATTAATATTTGTATTAACCATATCAAAAATATCTTTCATAGTAAAATTTAAAGTCACAATCAAATTATTAAATTCATCAATAATCATATTATCAGGTAACTGTGGAATACATTTAACTAATAAATCATTATTATTATGTTTAAACCAAACCTCATAATGCCAAAGAGGAATATAATAAGTTTGATCTTCATATTTTAAAACATAAATAGAACTAGAAAGTAAATCATCCACGTTAGGATTTAAAATAACCATATTATCATCCTTGAATTTATCATTAATAATATTTCTAATTTTATTTAAAACCTCGTCAGATAAATATAAAATATGTTTATTTTTGGCTATGAACTCATAAATAGTAATAGCCTTTTCTTTATCCATATTTTCAAATAAATTTGCAGATAAATTCTGACAATCAAAAATAATCTTGTTAATAATATTCTTTGTATCCGTTGAATTATTAGAAAAAATAGATTTAATAAAATCACGTACAATAGAATTATAATCATAATCACATGCTACTTTATCAGAATAATCATCTTGAACAATAATATTATTAATAAAGTGATATGATTCATTAATTTCCTTAAATTTATTTTCATAAAATAACTTATTTTCAATATGTTTATCAGGGTGAAATTTAAGAGCCATAATTCTATATTTTTTTTTTAAATCAGTTTGTGAAATAGGAAATTTAATTTCCAAAACTTTACACGCTTCATTCAAATCCATAAATGGTATTTATTATATTAAATAAAAATAACTCTAAATGGTATATTGGTCTATAATTATTATTATAATATTGTAAAAAATTAAATGCAGAAATAATAATAGATGAGAGATTATCCTTATTGATTTTTTCGGATTCAGAAAAATATTTAATAATTTCTAAAATAATAATATTCACGTCAAGATTATAAATAAAAATATCATAGATTAAATCACGAAAACCCATAAATTTAAGGCTTTCAACATTCTCCATAATAGGAATCAATTCTAAACAAAAATTCTTTTCATTCGAATTTGTAATAGGCAATTTAAGAAATAAGTTTTTTATATTTGTAATAGAATTAACTTGAATACTCGAATCTATTTTTTTTGGTAATATTTTATTATAATTAGATTTAATAGGACGCGGTAATGAAATGATTTTAAAGGAATTAATAATATTATCAGGTAAAAAAGAAACATGTTCAGTAATTAAAATGAAATGTAGAAAAATATTATTAAAATTTTTTTGAAAATAACTGTAAATAACATCTAAAAGTTCACTATGAATTTTATGAAAATTTTTACATACAATAATACCAGTTTTATTTGGTCTCGCAGATAAAACATCAACAATATTAATGAAAATTTCATTCCATAATGATTTAGAATTACAACCTAATAAAGCCATATCAATCTCAAAATGTATATCACTTATTTTAAAATAATAACTAACTTTGTCGAATTGTACTAATAATTTTTTTTCATATTTGAGTAATGAAGGGCTAAATTTAGATAAAAAAAATAAAACCTGACTATATTTACCTACACCAGGAGGTCCATAAAAAATAATATTTTTAAAAGAAGATAAATCAGAAGGGAATGCTTGAATAGTTTGTTTAATATTAGGATGTAAATTGATTTTTTTGACATTTTGTAAATATTCATCAAAATGCGTTTCTAAAAGTTTCATATTACAATTGTATATAGTCAACTCTTTAATTTAAAAAAACATTATTAATTAAATGAGATAAAGATAATAATTTATAATTATTATCATGAATATAATTAAAACAGTAGATCAATATAATATTAGACATGTATATTTTAATGAACCAATTCAAAATACAGTAATAGATAATAGTAAATTTATTAAAATCATTTATTCAAATGAAGAAATAACATTAAATGGAATATATATTATTTTACCAATTACAATATCTAGTACCGAATCATTTTTTAAAAAAATAAAATATAGCTTTGATTTTAGTACTAATAAACAAATATTAGAAAAAATATTTAATATAGAAAAAAATATATTAAATAAATATGATTTAAAAAAGGAGAAAAAATATTTAATAAATGATACGTTACGAAGTGGATATATAAAAATATTTTTTAATGAAAATGAAAAAAAGAAATCAGATCAATTTATATTAAAAATATCAGGATTATGGGAAAATGAAACCGAATATGGATTAACCTTTAAATTTTTATCCATCTGTTGAAAAGTATTGTAATATGACTTGTAAAATACCAATAATAAATAAATTAAGAACAGAAAATATTAAATAAATAAAAAACATTTCACCGGATTGCGTTTCTTCAATTTTGCCTTTTTCTGTACCAGCATCAATTAATGCTGAAAGTTTATTCATTAAAAATTTGATAACTAAAGCAATTTGTACTAATATTAAAAAGGAAGAAACACCTGAAAATTGATAAAATTCAGGAGCAACTTTACCATCATTAATATTAGAACTATAAGTAATAGTTTGTACAATAAGAATAGTTAATAATATACCTAATAATAAAATAGGAAGCATATTAGCAATCATATTTCTAACATATACCCATGGTCCTTGACCAAATTGTGGTCGGAATGCAATAGCTAAACTAGTAATAAGTAAACCGATAATAGCACCTAAAGAAAAACTATATCCAGCAATAGTAGCATTAGCATAATCACTAGAAGTATGAACAAAAATAAATTTAACAACAATACCTAATACAGCCATGAAACTAAATACTTTGATACTGTAAGGTATAGATGAAATATTTGATGTTATTTTTTTTGGAATATTTTGTTTTACGTCGGCCATATAAATTATAATATTATTTTTATTTGTTTAGCAGGTCTTAAATAAAAATAATAAGAATCACTTTTTAAGTGAATCAATTTGGTGTTGTAAATCTTTAATTTTATGTAATAATAATGGTATTATTTCTAAATAATAAATGGTCATTAAATCTTCATCTTCTTTATTACAGACTAAATTAGGGAAAATAGTTTCAATTTCTTGTGCAATAAATCCAAACCGATTTCGTTGCGTAGAATCAGAATTTAATGTATATTGAACAGGATTTAAATTTAATACTAAATTAGGATCAATAGTAAGTGATTTAATGTTATCTTTAAAGTTTTTGTCCGATAAAACCTCGATATTATTGCCAACTATTAAATTATTTTGAATAGATACATTTGAAGCAAATTTTGGATTTAATTCAATTGTAGTATTATTAGAAGTTTGTTTTTGCCAAAAATCTCCTTGTGATGAATTACTAGAAAATCTTCTTGAAGCACTCATATAAGATAAATTAATATAAATTATTTCTCCAATTATCTTATATTATGAGTCGTTATCCAAATTTAAATGTTAATAATGAACATCAATTAATACAAAGACAACAAACCTTTGTATTAGATAGAAAACTACTAACTATTCATTCAGAAGATAGAGATGTTTCTAAATGGCCAAATTCAAATTATTTTGAAATAGATCTACCTGAAACATTAACAAATGTAGAATCATTACGTTTAGTAGAAATTGCTTTACCAGCAAATTATTATAACTTTAGTAATAATTATCAAAATACTAAATTGAAATTCTCTCTACGTCCTAATAACAGAAGTGGCACATTACCTAGTCAAATATACTATGCATTAGCTTCTAATATTAATGTAATGTATGAAATTACTATTCAAGAAGGTTTTTTTACACCAACACAAATAGCTAGTGAATTACAAAATAAAATGAATAAAGCTGTTACTGATTTTTTAGTTAATGATGCTGGTATATCAGCTGCTGTTTATGAAAATTTTCAAGTATATTATGACGAAGTCGGTCAAGAAATATATATTGGAAATAATTATGATAATTTTGTCTTAAATTTTAACGTACAAATTGAATATACATTTTCACCAAATATTAGTAGTACATGGTGTCAACAACAATCCACTATTTTTTATAGATATACAAAATGGGGTTTACCATCTTATATAGGTTTTGAAAAAGAAGAATACAGTACTACACAAACAACAAGTGGTGTAGATTTTGATTATGCAGGATATGAATGGTTAACACCTGATACAACAGATTTACCATCATTACAAACAGCATATTCATATTATGTCAAAGGACCAAATACCGTATGTATGTTTGGTGAAAGTGCAATTTATATGGAAGTAGATAAATATAATAGTATGGATGAATTAGTCCCCTTTTCTGATAATACAAATGCTATGTATAATAACGATTATAATGGAACAGTAAATGCGGCTTTTGCAAAAATTCCAATAACATCTCTCCCAAATAGTCAGTTTTTTGATTCAAGAAATGGTCTTTTACAAAATTTCTCTCACTATAATCCACCTATAGATAAAATAAGAAAATTAAAATTCAAGTTTAGATATCATAATGGTAATTTAGTTGATTTTGGAGATTGTAACTTTAATTTTACAATTTCCTTTAATCAATTAAAGGATGAAATTCCTAGAAAATATCAATTACGAATTCCCGAACCATATGGTCTATAAACAAATAAATTATCAATAAAAAATTTTATAAATAAAGACATATATAATAAATATAGATTTTAATAAATTATTACATTAAGACTTTGACACAAATGTAATGATTTCTTCCACAGGACAAGTATTATAATTTCCTTTAAACCCATTTAATTTGATAAATTTTGGCTTAGACATAGAAGACGTTTTGTAGAAAATATAATGTCCATATTTACCATTTCTAATGGAAATATCGTTATTAATATTTCTTACAATAGATGTATTAAGAGTAATTTGATTTTCAATAATTTTAGTAACATCTTCCATAGTGATTTCATCAAGAGGTTTGGAAAATCCATTAAGTGATTTTTTATTGTCACCCCATGTAATATAATTACCATATTTACCCTGTTTTACTTTGACATCCATATTTTTATATTTACCAATAACCGTTTCTTCATTTTGTGTTAATATAATATCATGTAGCTTATATTCTCCATTTTTTAATTTATCTATATTAATATCCTTTTTAACAGGAAGAAATTTAATTGACTCGCCTATATGCTGTTTAATAACAGGACCATATTTTGCAATCATATATGTATGATTTTCATCAATCGGTATAGCAACCTTTTCTTCTTCAACAAGATCTTTACTTAAAATATCAATTTCTGAATTACAATCTCTACATAAATCATGCCATGTTTTATTACCTTTAGCAATAAGATCTAAATCGGTTTCCATATTTTTTGTATATTCGTATTCAAATAAATTATTGAAATGTTTAATAAGAAACTCTAATACCAAAATGCCGATGGGTTGAATAACCAATTTATTTTTTTCATTACCGAATTCACGCATATCTTCTGATTCAGTAAGCTCATCCTGTTCAAGAATATAATCAACACATTTGATTTTCTTACCCTTTACATTATCCTTTTTCACATAACCACGTTCTTGAATTTTATCAATCAAACTAGAAAACGTAGAAGGACGTCCAATACCTTTTTGTTCAAGAAGTTGAACTAATTTAGCCTCAGTATAATGTGACTTTAAATCTTTAAGACTGACTTTTGCAATAATTTTATTATATTTAATTTCCACATTTTTCTTTAATGTTTGGAGAAATACGTATTCAGGATTTTCTGTGTCATATCCGACTACAATTTTCCATCCAGGAAATTCTACTAATTCACTATTATATTTATATTCTTTTTCCATAGGTGCTGTAATTTTTGCGGAAATGGAATTATAAATAGCTGGTTTCATAAGACTTTCAATAGTAGTAGACCAAATTAAATAGTATAATTTCCTTTCTTTTGGAGACCATTCATCTTCAATCTTTTCTCTCTTACAATCTGTAGGACGAATAGCTTCATGTGCCTCTTGTGCATTTTTATCTTCATCCTTCTTTTTAGATTTTTTTTTGGATTTTGTTTCCTGACGTTCGCTCATTTTATTAGGATTTTCCATAACATAATTTTCTCCATATTTTTCAGTAATAAAACCAACAGCTTTATCAATAAATTCTGTACTATAGGTAGTACTATCAGTTCTCATATAAGTAATTAAACCAGCTTCATATAATTTTTGACAAATAGACATGGTGTCTTTTGGTGAAATATTTAATTCACTACTTGCTTTTTGTTGAAGCGAAGAAGTAGTAAAAGGAGTAGGAGGATTTTTGGTAGTATTTTTAGGTTTTGTACACGAATATAAATGTTTAAAATTGACAGATTGTTCTAAAAACTCCTCCATAATATTATTATTTAGAGGTGAAATTTCAAAAGAATGGTTAAGAGCAAATCCTAAATTTAATTGAGTAAAATAGCCAGTAGTATTGTACACTTTTTTTCCTGGTGATTCATCAATTTCCTTTTGGTTTTCATAAACTAATCGTAACGCAGGAGTTTGACAACGTCCAGCCGAAAGACCGGTTTTAGAATTCCAAGTAATATGCTTCCAAAGAATAGGACTAATTTTATATCCAACAAGAACATCTAATATTTGTCTAGATTGTTGTGCATAAACGGTGTTCATATTAATTTGAATAGGACTATTAACCGCACGTGTAATAGCATCCTTTGTGATTTCATGAAATATAATTCGTGGTGTAGAAAGTGGTAAATTGAATAAACTACAAATATGCCAAGCAATACCTTCACCTTCTCTATCATCATCAGTAGCCAAAATCACTTTATTAGACTTATTAATCATAGTTCTAATTTTAGAAATTTGGTTTTGTTTAGATGAAACAGGAACGAATTGAGGAGTAAAATTATTACAAATATCGATATTTTTAATACCAGGGAGTTCTTGAATATGTCCATAACTAGCAATACATTTATACCCTGGTCCCAAATAAGACTCAATTTTCTGACATTTAGCAGGAGATTCAACAATTAAAAGTGTGTAGGTCATAGTGATTAATAAAATAAATATTTAAATATTAAATTGATCAATTTTTCTTTTTATTATATATAAATAATGACAAATAAAATAGAAGAAACTACATTATTAGCAATTAAAAGGACATATTTATCAAACGAGAGAACTTACTTGGCTTTTATTAGAACAACATCGATTTTTGCAGGATTAAGTATTTTAGTATTAAAGAATGCAAATGAACCCAAACATATAAAGAATATAGTAAAATGGATAGTATTTTTAATACTATTGGTATGTATAATAGCAAATTTTATAAGTATTTATTTATACAAAAATTATAAAGTATTTGGGAAAGATGAATATAAAGATAATTTATTTGCCATAACTTATGGAATAATTTTAAATATAATATTAATGTTATTAATGATTACAGTTTATTATTCTTAAATTGTTCCCATGTAATATTTTTTGGTGGAATTTTTTTGGAAACATTTTTTTGTGAATTTTTTTGTTTTTTATCAAGATTATCGGCTTTTTTAAGTGCACTATCAATATAAATATCTTTAAGAAGTTTGCCTACATGTACTGAACCTTCATGTTGATCAAGATTGCCTTCTTCAATAGCATGAAGAACATTTAATAGTTTTACTAAAATAGATAAATCGATTTCATCCTTTTTTACTTTGTTAAAAATATCAGTATAATTATTAAATAAAAATTGACATTTATTGACTAATATATTATCAAATGATGAAGGGTTAGAAATGGCAAGTCGTGAATATTCTTTTTTAATTTTTAACATATTATCAACATCATTTAAAATGAGTTTACTGTGTTTAAGAGTTCTAATTTTGTTAGTATTATTTTCTGCATCATTAGATTGAAGCATTTTTTGTAATGTGAGTCGTTCATGTTCGTTCATTATATTTATAAGAAATAAGAAAAAATATATTTTTAAACTTTTTCTAATTATATTTATATATGAGTCAACCACATGAATTATCAAAAGACGGAGGTGTACAGCCTTTAGAACAAGTACCTATGATGCCTGGTGCAAGTTCACAAAGAGAAAATGCTTATTTGCATGGTCAAGAAAATGCGAAACTCCAAAACAATCTGAATAAAACAGGTGGTAAAAGAGGTAAATCAAGAAGAAGAAGAAAAGTATCAAAGCAAGGAGGTGGTAGTGGAAGTTTACAAGTTCCTAAATTTTCGACAGGTGGTGCTCAAGTAATAGCACCAAGTATGAATGCAAATGCGTCAAGTCAAAGTACTAACACAACCTTAACACAAGGTAATGCAGATAGAGTTTGTGATGGTTGTATAGGTTCGAATCAACCCTCAATTTGTAATACACCTGAATGTAATCCACAACTGGGAGGCGGAAAAAATGGAAATGTATTAGGACCTAATCAGACATGGGGATGTATGAGTGGAGGAAAAAGAACACGAAGAAGAATGCGAAAATCAAGAAGAAAAATAAAAAAATCAAAAAAAAAGGTAAGAAGATCAAATAAAAAGCGAACAAATAAAAAAATAAAAAAATAAAATAACAATTTAAAATATATGAAAACCGACGATATATTTTTATCTGTATTTATAATTTTAATATTTATGGGAATAATGTTATTTAATGTAATAAGTGTAGGAATAAAACAAATACAAGATAATTGGCCGGAATATAGATGTAATCCTATGGTAATGCCTTTTGCAGGATATTTTGGTCATGATGCTGGTGAAAATTTCACATATTGTATACAAAATATGCAATCAGATTATATGAATTATTTGTTAACGCCTGTAAATTATTTAATGTCAGTATCAGGAAATATATCAGAAAATTTAACAGGTGCTGTTCAAGGAATAAGAGAATTTATAAATCAAATAAGAAATTTATTAACATCGGTAATACAAAGTATATTTGGTGTATTTTTGAATATTTTAGTAGCATTTCAAGAATTAATGATAAAAATGAAAGATATGGTAGGAAAAATAGTAGGAATAATGGCATCTATGATGTATATATTAGAAGGGAGTGTAATGACAGCAAATAGTACATGGAAAGGTCCTCCTGGAGATATGTTAAGAACAATAGGAAAAATAGCATAAAATAGGAAATATATATTTTATTTATTATACAAATAAAATATATGGAAAACTTTACAAAAAAAATAAACAATCTATATGAAAAAAAAGGATTCTTAGATAGATATGGAGGATCATTATTTTTAACAATAATAATATTTTTTATATTTTTTTTAAGATTTTCTTATTTACATGTCATGAATAATGTAAAACCTATAAAGGCTAATTGGAATGAAGAAAAATGTAAACCATATGTAATACCGTTTGCAGGATATATAAATAAACCGGATGATTCAACACCATTTGAAGCAACACAAGCAAATTTTACAGGGTGTATTCAAAATATAGTAGCTGATTTAGGAAATTTATTTTTGGCTCCAGTATATTACGCTTTACATGTGTTACAAAATGCATTAAGTTTAATTAGTGAAATGATACAAACAATACGGGCATATATGAATAATTTAAGAAACCAAGCAACTGATGTATCAACACAAATATTAGGTCGTGTATTAAATATAGTACAACCATTAGTATACATAATAATAAAAATAAAGGATTCTATGAATAAAACTCAAGGATTAACAACAGCAGGCATGTATACATTATTTGGAACATATGATACATTAAAATCAGCTGTAGGGTCAATAGTAGAATTTTGCATAGTAATATTAGGTGGATTGGCTGCAACAATAATAGTATTAATAGCAATACCAATAATAGGATTTCCTGCTTCACTCCCATCAACTATAATATTTATAATAATATTATATATATTAGTGAAGATTATTGTAATTTCTACTTCGGTATTAAAAATTCATGTTGGTTCTCCACCAAGTTTACCTGGATGTTTTGTGGAGGAAACAAAACTGAAATTAAATAATGGAACATATAAAACAATCAATAATATTGTTCCAGGTGAAATATTAGAAGATGGAAATAGAGTAACAAGTGTAATGAAATTAGCTGTAGTAACAGATAAAATATATGAATTAAATGGAATATATGTAACAGACAATCATGGTGTATTTTATAATAATAATAAAATAAAAGTAAAAGATCATCCAAATAGCAAAGAAACAAATATGGAACGTGAATATGTATATTGTGTAAATACAGAAAAGAAAATAATAAAAATAAATAATGAAATATTTGGTGATTGGGATGATTTAGATAAAAAAGAAATGGATGAACTAAAATCGAAATGTAGTGTATTATTTAATAATAATTTCGATTTGAAAGATATCCACAAGTATTTAGATGGTGGATTTGACGAAGAGACAAAAATAGAATTAATGGATGGACATAATATAAATATAAGTGAAGTAAAAGTAAATGATGTATTAAGATTTGGAGAACGTGTAATAGGAGTAGTAAGAATACATGGTGAAGATTTAGAAATAAAGAAATATAGTTTAGAAAATAATAATACAATAATTGGAGGACCAAATCTTCAAATATGCGATAATGATTTAGGAATGATATCAACAACCGATTTATATGGAGAAAAAGAAAAAAGAAAAACAATTTACAATTTATTAACAGATAAGAAGACATTTTTTATAAATGGAGTAAAGTATTATGATTATAATAGTTGTATAGACAAGTATTTAGATTTAGAAAATATGAGATTATTACAGGCGTTGAAATAAATTTTTTATCTATTAATTATTTATAATGGAAGTAAAGATATTTGGCAAGTCTTGTCGTTTAGAAATAATAATAATATCTATAGTAGTTGGTATTATATTAGGCGTAAATTTATTTTGTTCTTGCAGAACAAATACTATGGAATCTATGAAAAATATGGGAAGTTCTTTAGATGATAATATGGGAGATGGAGTCATGAATAGTTGGATTAATAAAGCAGACGATTATGCAAAATCTATGGGAAATACAGAGACACAAAAGAAGTGGGCTCAATACCAAGGTACCCCAGTTCCTTTACCTGAGGGACAATTATATATGTTTGCTGATAATGAATTCAAACCTGAATGTTGTCCATCAACATATAGTTCAAGTACCGGTTGTGCATGCATTACAACAGAGCAAGTTAACTATATAAATGAAAGAGGTGGAAATAGAACAATTGCTCCTGCTGAATATTAAATCTTTATTTTCTATTTATAAAGCATTTTTCACAATATTCTATTTGCAATAAATCACCCTCTATATTTTTATCTATATAATCGATATACCATTTATGGTCACACTTAGTAGTTAAATATGTTTCATTTTTATCAATTAATATTTGATAATTGACTTTAATTAATTCATTAATATTTGTTTTAAATAAATCAAAAATATTTTCATCATCAAGTTGAATACTTTGTAATAAATCTAAATTTTCATCTGTATAATATTTAATTTGTTTCAAATTAGATATTATTTTTGGCAATAAAAAAACATTATTATTACTAATAATATTATTCATATTTTATTAATACATAAACAATCTTTAAATGAATTTTAAACATATAATCCATAGAGACTAGTATTAGGTTCATCTTTCTTAATCAATTTTTTAACTATTTCAGATGTAACAGTAAATGGGAATTCAACCTTTAATGTAGTCTCCTTTTCAAACAATTTAGACTCGGGCTTCATTAATCTGTATAAATTCAATTTAGTATAAATAACTTCTAAACACCTTTTTAGATTTCTTACACCTTTTTCTTTTTCAGTATACGTTTCAACAATATAATCAATCGTTTCGTCAGGAATAATAATATCTTCTTTATTGAAGTTGACTTGTTCCTGAATTTTTGGAATTAAATATTGATTACTAATTACACGCTTATCCTTCTTTTCATATCCTTGGGTTTGAATTTTATACATTCTATCCAGTAGAATAGGATTGACTTTGGATTCATCATTATAACTAAAGATGAATAAACATTTACTTAAATCAAAATCAATTTCTGAAAAGTACTTATCATGAAACTGACTATTTTGACTAGTATCTGTCAAGTGGGTTAATATACCAGCAATTTCTTCACCTTTTGGAGTTTCACTAATTTTATCCAATTCATCAAAGTAAATAACTGGATTCATAGATTTTGATTTTATCAAAATGTCTACAACTTTACCCCATGTACTACCTTCATAAGTATAACCATGACCTTCTAAAAATGAACTATCTGTAGCACCTCCAAGAGCTAAGAATGCAAAATCTCTATTTAGAATTTTACTAATACCTTCTTTTACAAGTGTGGTTTTTCCTGTACCCATAGGTCCCTTAATAGCAATAGCTGTACCTACAGCCTTTGGATTAGAGATCCACTGACCAATCATTTGCATAATTTGCATTTTTGCATCATCAAGCCCATATACAGCTTCATCTAATATTTGTTTAGATTGATCCATATATTCACTACATTTATCGACACCATCATGTATAGTTAATGGTAATGATTTGAAATTATTAAAAGGGATTTGCATAAATGTATCAACCCAATTTTTAATTTTATAATATTCGCCGGAACCAGGATCCATAAATCGCAAAGATGATATTTTATTTAATGCAATAGCTTTTAAATTAGCAGGAATATCACATTCCAATAATGATAATCTATAAGGCTTTTGAACAAGATTCACTTTATTAATTTCTTCCACTTCATGAATAATTTTTTGTTGTTCATCGACTGATAATTTTTCTTTAAAGAATTTAAAATCATTCATCAAACTCCTTTGATTTACAAGATTTCTAAATTTTTTTACATTCTTTGTTTTAATTTTATCATTCATTTTATCTTCATATTTTTTCAATTTCTTCTCCTTTCTATCCAGCTCTTTTAGACCATCAATAGCAATCTTATTTTTCGCATCAGATTCTAAAATTTTATTAAGAGTCTCTCTAACTGTTTCAATTTGTTTCATTTTACTTTCAAATGAAACTTTATTTCCTTCAATATCCTTTTCGTCATCTGATTCATCGGAATCGGAATCATCTTCTTCTTCATCTTCATCCTCATCTTCATCATAGTCTTCGTCATCATCCTCATCTTCATCTTCATCTCTTAAAGGATCTCCAATAGTGAATATAATATTAAATCCTTTTTTACTCTTTTTGGAATCCATAACATTAATGATTTCATCATCATCACCATCATCATCATATTCCTCATCAGAATCCTCAATAGTTTCAAAATCAGAATCTTCCTCGGATTCATCTTCAGATTCTACAATAGGAGCCTTCTTCTTATTTTTAGACTTTTTTTTAGAAGATTTTTTATTGTCATCCTTATTTTTACTGTCATCCTTTTTCTTAGATTTAGAATTTTTACTAGAAGCAAGCTTTTTAAGAACGTCGGATTTATTTAATATTTTTTTATAGACCTTCATGTTAATTTCCTCTTCACTATCACTTCCACTTCCGGTACTCAATTCATCATCATCACTACTATCTGAATCACAACCCTTCTTTAAATTCTTCTTTTTATCCTCTTCACGAGATTTTTTAGATCTTGTGTTATAAGTGTTAGTATTGTTTTGATCGTTTGAGCGAACCATATTAAAATATATATATAGAAATTATTTAAATAATTTATCTTCAATTTTTTTTTTAATATTTAAAAATAAAATTGAAAATAAATAAGTTAAATATAATATAATAATATAAGGAAGTATGGCCAATAAAACTGGAAAGGAAACAATCCCTAAACAAAAAAGTACAAAAATAATAGGTATTCAATTTAGTATATTATCACCTGATGAAATAAGAAAAGGATCTGTAGCAGAAATTACTTCACGTGATACATATATTAATAATAAACCAGTAATTGGTGGATTATTTGATCCAAGATTAGGTGTATTAGAGCCCGGATTAATATGTCCAACAGATGGGTTAGATTATATGGAGACTCCTGGATATCATGGACATATTGAAATGGCAAGACCAGTATTTTATATTCAATATTTGAGTACAATAATAAAAATATTAAGATGTGTGTGTATAAAATGTAGTAAATTAAAAATTGGAAAGGAGTCGTATAAGCAAGTGTTAAATATGAATGCAGATGATCGTTGGAAGTTTGTATTCGATTTAGCAAGTAAAGTAAAAAGATGTGGTGATGAGAGTCAAGATGGTTGTGGATGTATACAGCCTAAACGTATAAAAAAGGAGGGTTTAGCAACATTATTTGCTGAATGGGATGCTGTAGAAGGATTAGATGATGCAGATAAGGAGAAACTAAATATGAAATTAACTCCGGAAATAGTATTAAAAATATTTCGAAGAATATCAGATGAAGATGTTAGTTTTATGGGATTCAGTCCGATTTATTCGCGTCCGGATTGGATGATATGTCAAGTATTAGCAGTACCACCTCCTGCAGTAAGGCCATCTATTAAAATGGATGGACAACAACGTAGTGAAGATGATATTAGTCATATATTAGTAAATATAATCAAGGCTAATAAGACATTACAAGAGAAGATTCAAGAAGGTGCAAATGCAAATATAATTGATGATTGGGCAACAGTATTACAATATTATGTAGCAACAGAAGTAGATAATAAAATTCCAGGAGTAGCTTCTGTAGCTCAAAGATCAGGAAGACCATTAAAATCGATTAAAGAGAGATTAAATGGAAAAGGTGGTCGTGTAAGAGGAAATTTAATGGGAAAAAGAGTAGATTTTTCAGCAAGATCTGTAATTACACCTGATCCTAATTTATCTATTAGAGAATTAGGTATTCCTCTTAAAGTTGCAAAAAATATAACAAAGCCAGTAACAGTTAATAAAATGAATAAAAATTATTTATTGAAATTGATAAGAAATGGACCTGATGTATATCCTGGTGCTAAAATTCTAGAGAGAAAGAATGGTGAACAAATAACATTACGTTATGCAGATAGAACAAATATTGATTTGTTTGATGGAGATATAGTACATCGTCATATGATGAATGGTGATGGTGTATTATTTAATCGTCAACCTACACTTCATAGAATGAGTATGATGTGTCATATTGCAGTAATTATGTATAAAGGAGATACATTTCGCATGAATGTAGGTGATACAAAGCCATATAATGCAGATTTTGATGGTGATGAAATGAATTTACATATGCCTCAAGATGAAGAGTCAGAAGCAGAATTAAAGAATTTAGCTGCAGTACCATATCAAATAATTAGTCCAGCAAATAATGCATCAATTGTTGGTATATTTCAGGATTCGATGTTGGGGTGTTATCGTTTTACACGAAAAAATATCAATTTTGATCAAAGAACAGCTATGAATTTATTAATGTCATTTAATAAAATTGATACAGCTAAATTGAAATCAGAAAAGATATCCAACTTTGAAATTTTGAGTCAAATCACACCACCTATTTCAATAAAATTTGCAACAGAAAATTTTGTAGAAGGTGAGGAAAATTTCAAGACGTCGAATAATGTACTAGAAATAGTGAATGGTGAATATATGCGTGGACAATTGGAAAGAGGTGCATTAGGAAAGGGTGGTAAAGGTTTATTGCAACGAATTTGCAATTATTATGGAAATATGGCAAGTTCTGATTATGTAGATAATTTGCAAAATGTTATTACAGAATACATGAAAACTAGTGGTTTTAGTGTAGGAATAAGTGATTTAATTGCAGACCAAGCTACAAATGAAAAAATTGCAGAAGTAATTACAAATAAGAAAAAGGAAGTAAAAAATTTGATTGATCAAACTCATCTTGGTATTTTTGAAAATAAAACAGGAAAAACAAATGAAGAGGAATTTGAAACACAAGTAACAAATATTTTAAATAAGGCAACTTCTGAAGCAGGAAAATTAGGAAGAAAGAGTTTGGACGCAAATAATAGATTTGTTATTATGGTAAATGCTGGTTCAAAGGGTAGTGATATTAATATATCTCAAATGATTTCATGCTTAGGTCAACAAACTGTTGATGGAAAAAGAATCCCATATGGCTTTGAAAATAGAACATTACCACATTTTACCAAATATGATGATTCTCCTGGTGCTCGTGGATTTGTAGAAAGTTCATTTATTGCTGGATTAAGTCCTGAAGAATTATTCTTTCATGCTATGGGTGGTCGTGTAGGTTTGATTGATACAGCAGTAAAAACGTCACAAACAGGTTATATTCAAAGAAGATTAATTAAAGGTTTAGAAGACCTTAAAGTAGAGTATGATAAAACTGTTAGAAATAATAAACAAAAAATTATCCAATTTCAATATGGAGATGATGGTGTTGATACTGTTAAAGTTGAAAACCAAATATTACCATTAGTTGGACAGAGTTTAGAAGAAATATATGCACATTTTAATATGCCAAAAGATGAAAATGATGGAATATTTATTAGTGCTTATACTCAAGGTGCTGCAAAGAGAATAAAAAACCAACAAAAAGAATTGAATGAAAAGTGTAAAGAATATATTGACTTCATGATAGAAAAAAGAGATGAAATTGTAGAAAATGTCTTTAAATATCGAGATGGAAAAATGGTTCATTTACCTGTATTCTTCATGCACATTATTAATAATATTCAAGGATTACAGCATATTAATAAGAATTCTTTGATTGATATAACACCTTTGGAAGCATTTAAATTGATTGAAAATAATTTCAAGAAAATGAATTTATTAACATATAGTAAACCAAGTGATTTATTCAAAGTATTATACTACTATTATTTGTCACCAAAGGATCTTTTAATAGTTAAGAGATTTAATAGAAAATCTTTGGTAACATTATTGGATAATATAGTACAATTATATAAAGAATCTTTGATTGCACCTGGTGAAATGGTGGGAATGATTGCAGCACAGTCAATTGGTGAACCAACAACACAAATGACTTTGAATACATTCCATTTTGCAGGTGTTGCATCTAAATCAAATGTAACACGTGGTGTACCTAGAATTGAAGAAATATTGTCTTTATCTGATAATCCAAAGAATCCGTCAGTTACTATTTATTTGAATAAAGACGAAGAATCTAGTATTGATCGTGCACAAGAATTAATTCCGGAAATCGAACATACAAAATTGGCTGAAATTGTGTCAGCTATAGAAATTTGTTTTGATCCTGATGATTTGAATTCATTAATAGATGAAGATACAGATACACTCATACAATATTATGACTTTGAGAATATTGTGAATGAATGTACAGGATCTGAAATATCTGATCCTAAACAAAAATCTAAGTGGATTGTTAGAATGGTAATGGATAAAGAATCTATGTTAGATAAAAAAATTACTATGGATGATATTAATTTTGCTATTACAAGTAGTTATGAAGATGAAGTATCATGTGTGTATTCAGATTATAATTCTGATAAATTAGTATTTAGATTAAGACTACAAAATGTATTAAACAATAAAAAGAAACAGGGCAAAATAAATCCTCTAGATCAGTCAGATGAAATATATTTGTTGAAAAATTTTCAAGATAACATTTTAAATAATATTGTATTAAGAGGTGTTAAAAATATAAATAAAGTCATATTGAGAAAAATTACTGATAATGTCGAAAAAACGGATGGTAAATTTATTAAAAAAGAGGCATGGGTATTAGATACTGTAGGTACTAATTTAATGGAAATATTGGCATTAGATAATATTAATGTAAATAAGACAGTTAGTAATGATATTCAAGAAATATATAGAGTGTTTGGTATTGAAGCTGCAAGAAACGCAATCTTTAATGAGTTGACTGAAGTGATTGAATTTGATAGTACATATATCAATTATCATCATCTCAGTATTTTATGTGATAGAATGTGTTATTCATCTAAGATGATATCAATATTTAGACATGGTATTAATAATGATGATATTGGACCAATAGCGAAGGCATCATTTGAAGAAACACCTGAAATGTTTTTGAAAGCTGCAAGACATGCTGAACTTGATCCTATGCGTGGTGTATCTGCAAATGTCATGTGTGGTCAAGAAGGATACTTTGGAACCGCAGCATTTCAAGTACTTGCAGATATGAAGCAATTGCTCCAACAAGATGTAGAAGAATTACAAATAAATGATGATGAAAAGGAAATCGATGAGGCATTTGGTAACTTGACTGCATCAGATGAAAAGTGTGGTCCATCAGAATTAGAAATCGACAGTAATCTAAATAATATTAAGAAAGTAGATCTCGGTGAAGATGATGATGATTATGAATTGGATTTTTAAAATTAAAAATATAAATAAATATTTAAATAGATAATTTAATAATTATTAAGCATTTAATGAGTACTTTTTATAAATTATTAAATTATCATTCTACACATATTCAAAATAATAATTATTTAACATATTATATAAATAGGTATAATATAGATTCAAATAATCATATTTTTTTTTATGAAAATAATCCATTTTTAAAAAAAACAAAAATAGAATTAATTGGCGAAGTATATAATAATATATTTGTAAGTAATGAAGTAAAACAAATATTTATGGAAATAATTTATAATGCACAAAAAAAATATTTTGCCTTATTAAACTTAAAAAATAGAATAAGATTACGATATATTAAAAAATATGATATCAAATATGATTTAAGTTTTGTTCCATTTGAAGAAATTAACCCACTTTTTTTAATGAATTTAATAATTAATAATAGATTATACACATTTAATTTGAGTGATTTGATAAAAATAATAAATAATTCATTAACCTTTAATTATAATTTTTTTTCAGATGCGAAACCTATAAAAAATCCTTATGATAATTCATTATTATCATATGCAAACATATTTAATATTTATTGGAAAATAAAAAATTCATCCATAAGTATGCCCTTATTACTAGAGAGATTTTATAAAAGTAACTTTGAATTAAATTCATTTGTAGATAATAATGAATATTTAATAAGAGAATATTTAATAAGTAAATGGTCTAATTTAGATCATGTCAAAAAAACATATCATATTAAAAAAATGATATATTTTTATAATACTCTAGTGCCTAAGAGTATGAAAATAACTATAGATAAAAAATTTCCTTGTAGTAAATTATTAAAAACATTTGAACTATATTTACCCTTTTACTTTAATGCAACTCTTAGTTTAGAAAATAAAATAAAACATAACAAAACAAAAGAATTAAAAATAAAACTAAAAGAATTCAAAAAAAAGAATCCATTATTTGGAAGAAGAATATTTTCACGTCATATAAGAAGCATATATAAATTAAGTAGTTTAAAATATGTACATGGATTTAATAGTATAGGATTATTTACTGGTAGTAGTTTTACCATACCACCTATAGATTGTATATTATTAGAAGAAAGAAGTTTTGTTATAGATGAAAATATGAAAGATGTAAATATAGGGAATTTGAATACATATGCAATCAATTATAAATATAATGAAAATGAATTAAGTATATTAAATAGAGAAGTAATACCTTTAATTAAAGAAGTATTTGCATCAGAAAACACAACAGAAACAAATTCAGAAACGAATGATACAATAAATGATGAAGAAACGATTGTATCTATTTCTAATAATTTTTTTAGATCAAGAGTAAACCTTGACCGATTTAGAAGATTGTCATATGAAAATGGTACATATGATCACTCGAATGATAATGAAAATGAATTATATGCAAATGTTATAAATAATTTATTATATACAGATAATGATACAGATATAGATCAAATGATGAGTAGTGATCATGATACCATAAATAGTGATCGTGACTTATTAAATGATAGTGATACAGAAACTGAATAATAAAACCGATTCTTTTTTAAGTTATTTAATAATATATATTTTAAAATAACTTAAAGAAACTCAGCACCGCGGCGAAGCCGCATAAAAACGAACGTGGCGCAGCCACATAACCTCCGTCGCAGGGGGGCGGAACCCCCACCGCATAACTTCCGTCGCAGGGGGGCGGAACCCCCACCGCATAACTTCCGTCGCAGGGGGGCGGAACCCCCAC
>JGI10211J34971_10000909_pt1 | contig 24700 bp, 20 predicted proteins | sample Etolagsediment_FD_34971 | JGI IMG/M metagenome (IMG submission 34971)
AAGAAGCTGCCCGTTTCCCTGTGCAGAAACCACTATTTCATCGGCTTCGAATTGGCCATAGGCATCCGATTTTTGCTCATGTGTAACGCATGAAGTTGAAAGTGTGAGCAGTGCGACAAATAAAATCATTTTATTCATATCCTGTTTTTTTACCTGATTAAATGTTTCCGAGCGTAATATTGTATTGGCATTTCGAATAAATCAATTGCAGTTTATGAACTTCCATATTCAACCGGGCCTTAATCTGTTTGTTAAGTTCGATGATATAATTGGTGGTGGTGAGGGTTCCATTGCGCAGTTGCACGTTTGCCGCGTTTACTACATTTTGCTGCAAAGCTACAATGGTTGAGTCAGTTGTAATCAACTCTTCGGCTTTTTTTATGGCAGCAAGTTTGGTTTCGAGTGCGGCTTTCAGGTTTTGATCAAAACTTTGCTTTTGGGTGGTAATCATTTCGTTTTGAACGTTAAATACCATTTTCTCACGTGCTACCTGATTCCAGTCCCAAATATTCCAATGCAACCTTACACCGACCTTGTAGTAAGTATCAAAATCATTGTTGAGCATGTCGTATCCGGGGCGTCCGTAACCTGCCTGCCCAAACGCCATAAAAAACGGATTTCTTTTAGACTGTGTTATTTGCGTAAGGGCCTGAATTTTTGTTTGCTGTTTTCCAAGTAACACATATTCAGGCCTGTTGTTCACAAACTGATAATCCACAACAACCACTTCCGGAATGGCCAAAACATCAGGGTTTGAAATGGCTAAACCTGTGAGCACTTGCAGGCTACCGGTCACCGATCTGATATCCTCGCGGAGCTCAATAATTTGCTGCATAACCAAATGGTATTCTACCTTTAACGCGTCTACATCGGCACTAAGCATTGCTCCGTTTTCCATGGCTACTTCAGCCTCCTGGATGGTGGTCTGTAAATTTTGCTGCAGCACGTTCAGAATTTCGAGGGCTTTTCGTAACAATAGTGCATTGAAAAACAACTGATTTACACGATCTTTCAGTTCATAAAACTCGATTTGCAGTTGCTGTTGTGTCAGTTCCAAATTAACATCTTCGAGTCTTTTTCGTGCATTGGTTAGACCTCCATCATAAATTTTTTGTTCCACATCCAGGTTCAGGGCGTACCAATCGTTGGCAATGGTTGGAATGTTTATCCCGGGGACAGCTATTGGAACTTTGGTAACATCCGACTGGTACGACGCCTGCCCGTTTAAGTTAAGAGAAGGCAAATAGGTGGTTTGCAAATTCTTTTTATTAAGGGCATTGATTTGAACGGCCATATCCATTTGCTTTAAATTGGGATAATTCTCAATGGCCGCTTCGTAGCAATCGTTCAGCGTAACCGTTGGCGACTCCTGAGCATAGAGAGAAGAAAACGAAAGCCAAACGAATAAAAAAAGTACTTTTTTCATGGATGAAATATTTTTTCTAATCACATAAATGACAACACTTTGCAATCATGATTGTTGAGGATTAATGAACAGCGCTGTTTTTATAAAACCCGTAACATGCGATACCCGTTCAGCGATAAATTTTTTGTACTTAAGCTCATCGTCCTCCAGCATGAAACCCTTTATAATTGGTTTGGCCACAAAAGGAAAAACACACAAAGCCAATACGTCAACAATCAGATGAACCGGAGTGATCGGATAAATAACATGGTTGAGGGTTTCATCTTGAAAAAGCCTGAAAACTTTGTTCAAGTCAAGCCCTTTGTGTTGGATATATTCAATAATCATTTCCGGGTTTCGATTAAGTTCGTGTAGCACAAAATCCGGCACAAAAGGTTTTTCGCTAATCAGTTGAATATAATTGGAAACCAACGATTCAATCAACTGTTCGAGTGTGCCGGCTTTTTCGACTTCGGCGTTGATAACAGCAACTACTTCGCTAAATAGCTCAAGAAACACACGATCGAAGAGTTTTGTTTTGCTCCGAAAATAGTAATGCAATAAGGCTTTGTTGATACCTGCTTCGTCGGCGATTTCCTGCATGCGTGCGCCGTCCATGCCTTTTAATATGAACACCTTGCGCGCCGCTTCAATTATTTTAAGTTCTGTATTTTCGTTGGTATTACCCATTTGTTTTAACTATATGGTTAAATCATGTGGGCAAAAGTACACTATTTTTAATGCGGTTGTCAAGTGTTGGAAGAAAAAATATTAAAAAAAAGTAGATTAGCGGATATACATCAGGTTTAAACACTGTTTATGTGGCATTTAATCGAATTTGATTTTAAAGTCGTCGATGAAGATTTTCGTATTCGAAGGGTTATAAATATAAACTTTGAACAAATCTGCCGGTAAAACATTATCAGGAATGGGCACCTCCAAGCTATAAAGACTCCATTCATTTGTAGTATTAACGACATCTTGAAGAGCGAATCCGTTCCAATAATCTTCAAGATAGTTGCCACTCGCCTGAATCACAAGTTTTGCATCATGATTTAAAGAAGCCTGGTACATCCAAAAACTAATTAACACTTTTTGTTTCAGACTATCGGGAACAATTTTAATTGGATATTCAAAAGTAATACTGTAATCATTCCCGGCGCCGGTAATTGAGGATTTTTCACCGGAAAAAGAATGATCTGTGCTAAGCGTTTGCATTTGACCCCAAATTTCTTCGCCTTCACAATCATTAAAGAATACTGTTTGATATCTTTCGGGCTTTTCTAGTACTTTGAATTCATTTTCATGATACCGCTTCATATTATTTGCCACTTTATTGGCAATTAACTGACGCCCATATTGGGCATAATGTTCAGTTGTCCAATTTTGATCTACAAACTGTTCATCATCTACAAGATGCAAATTGTTTACTACCAAAACACCCCTTCTAGTAAAATAATCTGTTAGTATCCATGCGTTTTGGTTCATCATATAAATAAGCTCATCACCAACCAGTTGTCTTGCCTTTTGAGTATTTTCAGGGAGCAGATTAAAAACGAGATTCCATCCTCTTTTGTCAGCAAGTTTAACTATTTTGTCAAAATCGTCAATTCTTGGGTTTGAGAGGGTATCAATCTGAAAAGCATATGCCTTAATATAATGGCAGGCGAGTTCAGTTAAAGATTGGCTATACCGTCCGGCGCTATCTTTAATTCCGGTCATGGCCATATCATAATCCCACTCAGCAACATTTTTATATTTAAAACTGTCCGCTGGATAAAACATCTCATTCTCCCATTTATTTTTAACTTGCTTTATCCGTTCTGCATCATTGCTAACATCATATGCCTTGAAGGAAAGAAGAAATCTGTTTACTAAAGGGGGGTAATTATTCAGAAGCACCAAACTTTTCTGCAATGGGGTCTCTAGTTTTGAATATATCCAATCTGCATTAAAAGACCTAAGATTCAAAGTAACAATAACGGTACTTATTTGGAAGCTATCGGGAATTGAGGAGAGTAGTGGATAAAAAATCCCTGCATGAGCAGCTGGTTTTGTAATATCGCAAACCACCAAATTTGGAAAATAATCAGAAATAAAGGCTGAAATTGATCGTTTATCCGAGTCATCACCTCTATAAGTTACATTGGAAGATTCGCCTATGTAAATGACATCAACTTCTTTCGGTACACTTCTTACCAAATTAACGATCTCAGAATATTTCTGGACATCCTTTTCGAAAAACCATGTTGTATAAATGTAATTCAATGCTACCAATAAAAGGATAAGCATCAAAAATTTTATCAGTACTTTCTTTGCCATGACTCTTGATTAAAATTGAAAATAAATAAAAGGGAAATTGTCGACCCCGGCAAAACAAATTATACTGAATATTAAAACAGAATAAATGCCCCATCGCAAGAAAACAGGGAAATTATTAACCCATGTATCAAAACGCTTATTATACAACATAATATCGCTTACAACAAAAAGCAAAAGAAAAAACCATACCGAAAAAGGGATATCTAAAGCAGCAGCCTCTATATTGGTATTCCTGATCACAAAGTTTAAAATATTTAAAGCCTCTTCCAGACTTTGGCTTCGAAAAAAAACCCAAATCACGGTAACCAAGATAAAAGTTTTTGTTGCAAGAAGAAGATGTCCAAAAGAATAAGGTTTATAAGTTCTCTCAAACTTAAACCATTCATTTAATGTTGATTCGATAATATATATCATACCAAACAAACCACCCCAAATAATAAATGTCCAATTAGCACCATGCCATATCCCACTTACAACAAATACAATAAGAATATTAATTATCCATCTTAACTTACTAACTCTGTTGCCTCCTAGTGGAAAATACAAATAATCCCTAAACCAAGTAGACAAAGAAATATGCCATCGTTGCCAAAATTCGGAAATGTTTTTCGACAAGTAGGGATTTTTAAAATTGTCCATTAAGTGAACACCCATAATCAATGCGCTTCCAATCGCAATAATGGAGTATCCATAGAAGTCACTATAAATCTGAAATGAATAAAAGAACATCCCAATTAACAAATCGATCGAAGAAAACACGGAAGGATTCATGTAAATTTTATCAACAATCCCTGACAAATTATCCGCAATTACCATTTTTATGAAGAGCCCATAAAGTATTAAACGGATCCCATTTGCCAAATTTTCGTAGGTGAAAACATGTGCTTTTTTCAATTGTGGGGTTAATCTGGAGAATCTTTCAATAGGCCCGGCAACTAACTGTGGAAAAAAAGAAACATACAAAGCAAAGTAACCTAAGTGCTTTTCGGCTTTCTGTCTTCCAAAAAACACATCTATTGAATAACTTAGTGTTTGAAAAGTGTAAAAAGATATACCAACCGGCAATAGAAAGCTCATCAAAGGAATATCATGCTGAAAACCAAAATGAGAAAAAACTGAATTCAAATTGCCTACCGCAAAATTGTAATACTTGAAAAAAAACAAAAGACCTAAGTTTGAACACAAGCTTAACAATAAAAGTGGAAACCGAGCTTTCTTAGTTGGTAACCTTTCCATTAACAAACCGGTAGTATAATCAATCAAAGTTGATACCACAATCAAAAAAATATACTCTACTTTCCAACTCATATAGAAATAATAACTCGCAGCTAATAGAAGAATCCACCTATAACGTGGTGCAATCAAATAATAGAGAATGACAACTACTGGAAGGAATATTATAAATTCAATTGTATTAAAAAGCATATTTAATATTTTTATGGCAATAAAAACTGCCCAGTGCAATTATCATCTTTTTTATAATATGTTTTTCAACTTAGAAATGGTGAATGAACATTCACTTAAATGTAATCAAAGTAATTATAATAGAAAGCACATCTACATCTGATTGAGAACATAAAATAACTAACTGATGATATGTGACTTTTTATTGCTTAAAGATTTTTTTTACGTAAGATCCACTTTCTGAAGTAATTTTAATCAAATAAATACCGTTGGCCTCACCAGAAATGTCTATCAATATGTCCGCATTTGACTCATCAACAATAGTATTAACTTGTAGCAATCTATTAAAACTTGCATTAAATATCTCGATGATTAAGTTTTGATTCCAAAATGATTTTTCAAAATATAAAGTAAAATTGCCGTTGTTCGGGTTTGGATATAATTTGATTTCATTAGCACCCAGGGTGCTTTGTGTTTTGTCAAAAGTGGCTTTGATTGAAAATTCAGAGTCTTTAAATAGCTCGCTACACCCATAATAACTACTCCAAATTTTTTGATCCGTGCCGGTATAGAAAATATCGTTTCCATCACAAGCAATTTCTCCGCTGACATTCATAGGATCAAGCTCATTATTGACATTCTCATGCCAGCTATTATTGCTCCAAAAATAACGATGTACTCGGTTATCGTTTGCAACAAAATAAACAACTCCACTTTTGTCTAAAGCCAAACTAGTAGTCAAGTTCACGTTTGATGGAGCTTGCCTCTGTAGAGTTGCCTCTTGCCAATACGAGACATTCCAATAATAATTATGTACGCGATTATCATCAGCTACAAAAAAAACAGAATTACTATTATAGCAAACTAATGGACTTCTTGAAACTACATAATTGTTTGGATACCCAACTATTACATCAACCCTGACATTTTGTGGGGCGCTTTTATTCAATGCGGTTTCTATCCATTCTTTTCCATTCCAATAATATTGATGTATTCGAAAATCATTAGCAACAAAATATACCCTGCCCATCTGATCAACAGCCAAATCTGATTCTTGCATAACATTTTGCGGCGCACGGCTATTTAAAACTGCTTCTCTCCATACATTATCAACTTTGTACATAACATGTACACGATTGTCGTTTCCAATAAAAAACACATTTGTATTACGATAGACACAAAGGGCGCTTTTTTCTCTTACGTTTTGAGGTGAATTATCATTTAATGCTTCTTCGTTCCAAGAACCATTTTTCCAATACATTCTATGTATGCGATTATCATTGGATATAAAATAAACGTTATTATCAATATCAATAGCCAAATCACTATCAAATCTTACATTTGGTGGTGCGGAGGCATCGAGAACAGCATGTTGCCAATAGTAACCATTCCAATACATCTGGTTTATTTTACTATCACTTCCTATATAATTTACCTGATTGTTATCAGAAACACCCAACGAACTGTTTGGCCTGACATTCGCTGGAGAATAATCATTTAAAACAGTAGTATTCCAACTAGACTCACACTGATATTCAACAATAAATGCTCCATCAGCATGAATATTGTGTTTTAAAGTTGTTGGTAAAGTAAGGATGATTTGGTTATTAAGACAGTTAACAGTTTGTGTTTCTTCCAATTCGCCACTTGTAGTGTTATACCAGTAAATGTGAAAAATACCATTTCTTGAAACGTTTAAAGTGAAAGAAATATCAGTCGGAGTCTGTGTTGGTCTGTCTTCAGCCTCAAGTGTCTGTAGGTAATCTGTGCCGAAAAGGTTGCGAAATGTAAACTTTTTATCTTGCACCCAGCCATAATATTCATCTTGGTTAATGTCGTTTAAATAAAAAATACGATATTCATCATTATTAATCATGTGGGGTCGATGATTTTCAGAAAAAGGAGGTAAACTTTTAGCATATCTACTTATTCCTACGTATACGGATGTTGCTGATTGTTGGCTTATTTCGTTCTGTCTCCAAAAAGAGGCGGGTGCCATTGAACCATTATGCATTGTGGCCCATAAATTATCATGGAGATTATACAAATGTGGATCATCTTGGTCAATGTTGCTATAATCAATATAATTATGCTCACCAATCATATGTGGACGATTAAATTTATCATGATACTCTTGAGTATGAGTAAAATAATAATCCTGATGATCCTCGAACAGTTCGGTACCATAATCAGTATAAAAGTGTATTTGAGTAAAGTCCATATGGTTGTATACCTCATTTGCAGTTGGATGATGCATATCTGCATACGCTGTAGTTATGAGATGGCTATATGGATCTATTGATTTTAAATAGTTACTCATCTCAATATGCCAATCTATTATACTTTGATTAAAAGCATCCATATCGGATCCTGCTGGAACTGGAACATGATTAGGGTGTAAATCATTATTATTCATATAATCAATCCTATCTGCTTCATCCATCAACTCAAAACCAAACAAATTGGTTGAGTATCCCCAACGAGCAATTATATATCTTAGTAAATTCATTTGTTGATTTATAGCAACGGTATCGTAATACCACTCATAGGGATTTTGAAGATTCAATTTCGTGTCAGGATATTCCGGCACATGATTAGTACTTATAAAATCATTAAAGGGATGAAACAAAGACCATGCGCCATGACAATATCCAGGTATTGTATCCCCTTCAGAATTAATATTACTATATGAATAATAATTTCCGTCTGAAGCAAGATAATAAGATATTACACCATTGTCTCCAAGGTAAGCATGTGCAAAAACAGCAAAAAGAATATTCATTTTTTTTTCAGCACTATAATCAACTATTTCATCTAATTGCCAAGAATCTCGTTGATTAAAAAATCTACAATAATTTTTATGTGTCGTTAAATCCCAACCCATAATATTTAAAGCGGAAAGGTTATTGATCTCGAACCTAAAAAAGTCGACTCCGTTATCTGCCATTTCGTCAATATATGCTTTGATTTCATTTGTTCCATATTCGTCTTCGCCTCGCCAAGGATTCCTATTAAACCATGGTAGACTATTACCTATAGGGTAGTACGGTGTGCCGTTACTAAACTTCAGGTATCTTTTATTCGCAATGGAAATGAATCCCAAATTTTCTGATTCGACACAGTCAGTATTAATATAACCATTATTTGGATAGGTTGTAGTCCCAATATTATCTTTGGCGATTATTCTAAACTCCCATTTTCCCGTTTCAGGTGGAGCAAATCTTACTTTCCAACAAGAGTAGCCTGTTGCAGATAGATCTTCAGGAATTGTATCAACTCCTGAATCATTTTTAATATACTCCTCAAAAAAAAATGCATTTTGTCTGTATACTTTTCCAGACGATTCAACAAACTCAGCGTATACGTCAATTATTTGTGGATCGTATGGATTAAAATATGTGTTTAATGTAAAGCAAATCTCAAATTTATTAAATTTACTCATACTGTCGGGGTAGCCTACATCTGTGATGCTCGGCTGTGCAGTCAATAATTCATAAATAAGCAAAAAGCTTATTGTCAATCCGTTGATCCGTTTAAAGGGATAAAAAAAACTCATAACAATTAATTTTAAAGATTATAACTCCGATACGCTTTTTTAATGCAAGGCATGCAAAAGTAACAAACGCAACATTTAAATATTTATTTAAAAATGTAAGGCAAATATAAGCTATTTACCTCCAAAATCATTTTTTTTCCTTAAAAAAGTGTCAATTATTCAACTTATAGTCAATAAATATGCAAGTTAGTTTTATTACATATTATTTTGTAAGCAAAAATTCTATAGTTGTCGTGTCCGTGATCTTGGCACACCCCCTACAACAAATCGTTTGCCAAATTAGCCAATTCCGAGCGTTCTCCTTTTTCAAGACGTACATGGGCATAAATGCTGTGGTGTTTTATCTTGTCGATAAGTACCGAGAGCCCGTTAGATTGTGAGTCGAGATACGGTGTGTCGATTTGGTAGATGTCGCCGGTAAAAATTATTTTGGTGTTCTCGCCGGCTCGGGTAATGATGGTTTTTACCTCGTGTGGGGTCAGGTTTTGGGCTTCGTCTACAATAAAGCAAACATTTGAAATGCTTCGGCCTCTGATATAGGCCAAAGGAGTGATCATCAGTTTTTCGCTTTCGATGGCATCAGAAATCCTTTTAAACTCGTTGTCCTGCTCACCAAACTGGCTTTGAATAAACTTTAGGTTATCCCAAAGGGGCTCCATGTAAGGGTTAATTTTTTCGTGCACATCACCGGGTAAATAGCCGATATCTTTGTTGCTTAGTGGAACGATGGGACGGGCCAGGTAGATTTGCTTAAAATTCCGGCGTTGCTCCCATGCTCCGGCCAACGCCAGCAGGGTTTTTCCGGTACCCGCCACGCCTTGTAGTGTCACCAGTTTGACTTCGGGGTTAAGTATGGCATGCAAGGCAAAAACCTGTTCTGCGTTGCGTGGCATAATGCGCGAAATGCTGCGTTTTTCAACCCTTTCGATGCGGTGGGTAATCGGATTCATAAACGCCAGTGCCGACGCCCGCTCGCTTTTAAGTATGTAATAATGATTGGGCACAGGTTCGTCCAGGCTCAAGTCTTCAAAACTACAAAACCCATCATTGTAGAGCTTATCGATGGCTTCAGGATTTACCATGTCGATTACTGAACTACCTGTGTATAAAGCCTCTATGTTTTTTACTTTTCCGGTTTCAAAGTCTTCGGCTTGCAGGTTCATGGCTTTGGCTTTTAACCTGAGGTTGATGTCTTTGCTCACCAAAATCACTTTCCTGTCGGGGTTTTCCTCTTTAAGCTTTATGGCTGCATTCAATATGCGGTGATCGGGTTTGTTTTCGTCAAATATCTCGCGTGCATCCAGGTCGCTTTTCTCGTTCATCACCACCTTAAACGATCCTTTGGAAGCTCCGTTTAGCTTTCGCCAGTCGGTAATGGCTGTTTTTCCGGAGATGTTGTCTAAAAAGCGAATAAACTCCCGTGCCTCATAATTTTTTATGGTATTTCCTTTTTTAAAGTCGTCGAGTTCCTCGAGTACGGTAATGGGAATAGCCACATCATGTTCATCAAACTCATTGATGGCGTTGTGGTTGTATAAAATCACGGAAGTGTCGAGCACAAATATTTTCCTGAGTTCTTTTTTGTCGCGGGTTGTTTTTACTGTTTTCGCCATAGGTAGTATTTTTATGATTTAATCCCGCCATAAATTTACTGCGAGTTGACGCGTCATGCCGATGGCTTTAAATTACTTTCTAACAAGCCGAGGTTGAAAAAAACTCTGCTCATTTTTGTTACCTTTGTGCTAACTTAATACACACTTCATGAACGAACCAAAAAAACTGTTTTTGCTGGATGCAATGGCTCTCATCTACAGAGCATACTTTGCATTAAGTAAAAATCCGCGTATCAACAGCAAAGGACAGAACACCTCGGCCATACTGGGTTTCGCCAATTCGCTGCTCGACATACTAAAAAACGAAAAACCAACTCATATTGGCGTGGCCTTCGATACCCACGCTCCCACAGTTCGCCACGATGATTTTGCTGCTTACAAAGCCAACCGCGAAAAAATGCCCGAAGACCTGGCCGCTTCCATACCCTATATCATGGAACTGATCAGAGGTTTTAATATTCCAATTTTGTCGGTTGACGGCTACGAGGCCGATGACGTTATTGGGACACTGGCCAAACAAGCCGAAAAACAAGGTTTTACTACTTACATGATGACACCTGACAAGGATTTCGGACAGCTGGTGAGCGATCATATTTTTATGTACAAACCAGCCAAAATGGGAAATGGCGCTGAGGTTTGGGGTATTGATGAAGTTTGCGCACGCTACAGCCTCAGTCGTCCGGAGCAAATGATTGATTTACTTGGACTTTGGGGCGATGCTTCGGATAATATTCCGGGTGTGCCGGGCATAGGCGAAAAAACAGCCATCAAACTAATCTCAGAATTCGGATCGGTTGAGAACCTGCTGGCCAACACCAGCGAATTGAAAGGCAAACTAAAAGAAAACCTGGAAACTTTTGCCGATCAGGCCTTGCAAAGCAAATCGCTGGCTACCATTATACTCGATGTGCCCATCCCCTTCGATCCGGATGGTCTGCGCTTAGAAAACCCTGATTTCGACAAGCTTAAAACTTTGTTCAATGAGTTGGAGTTTCGAAATTTTGCCGCCCGTTTTGAGGCGATTTTCTTGCCTCCGACCAGCTCGCCTACCCAACCCGACCTGTTCTCGCAAGAAGAAAACCCAACGAAAACAGAAGATATAAATACCACCAAACATGCATATCACCTGGTTAACACCGTAGAAGAAATAAAAAAGCTTGCCGCGATGTTGGCCGGTTACACCGAAATTTGCTTCGACACCGAAACCACAGGAACCGATCCTAATCACGATGAGCTGGTAGGCCTCTCGTTTGCCGTCAAACCACATCAGGCCTACTACGTGCCCGTATCATCCAACTACAATGAGGCGCTTGAAACAGTTGGCTACTTCAAGGAATTACTAGAAAATACTGAAATACTGAAGATTGGACAAAATATTAAGTTTGATGCGGCCATCCTGAACTGGTACGAAGTAAAGGTATCCGGTAAACTTTTTGATACCATGATCGCGCATTACCTGATTCAGCCCGACATGCGGCACAACATGGATGCGTTGGCACAAGCCTATCTGAATTATAAGCCGATAAGCATCGAAACGCTGATTGGCAAAAAAGGAAAAAATCAGGGATCGATGGGTGATTTGAATCCGGAAGACGTAAGTGAATATGCCGCGGAAGATGCCGACATTACCTTACAGCTTAAGCAGGTGTTTGAACCCATGCTAGAAGAGGCCGGACTAACGGCCTTGTTTAACGAAATTGAAATGCCCCTGATCCCGGTGCTGGCCTCCATGGAAGCAGAGGGAGTTAAACTGGATGTGCAGGCACTCAGGCTGTTTAGTCAGGAGTTGGAGGTACAAATCGAAAAAACGCAATCGGAAATTTTTGAACTCGCCGGAGTTTCATTCAACATAGCCTCACCTAAACAAATGGGGGAAGTCCTTTTCGAAAAACTGGCCATTATCGACAAGCCAAAAAAAACCAAGACCGGCCAGTATAAAACNGGCGAAGAGGAATTGCAAAAAATGATACACCGCCATCCTATCATTGATAGGATATTGGAGTTTCGNTCGCTTACCAAGTTAAAATCCACTTATGTCGACAGCCTTCCCGAGTTGGTTAACCGGCGCGACGGGCGAATACATACCTCTTACAACCANGCCGTTGCAGCCACCGGNCGNTTGAGCTCAAACAACCCCAACCTGCAAAATATTCCCATTCGTACCGAACTGGGACGTGAAATCAGGAANGCNTTTATTCCGCGCAACAGCGACTATTTACTTCTGGCTGCCGACTATTCGCAAATCGAACTGCGCATCATCGCTCACCTAAGTCAGGATAAGGCCATGATCAATGATTTTAATCAAGGGGTAGATATCCATACCGCCACGGCAGCACGGGTTTACAATATGCCCCTCGGCGAGATTACCCGCGACATGCGGCGAAATGCCAAAACCGTGAATTTCGGAATCATCTACGGGATTTCCGCCTTTGGCCTAAGCGAACGTTTGGGCATTCCCCGACGAGAAGCTGCCGACATCATCAACAACTATTTTGAAAAATATCCGGGCATCAAAAACTACATGGACAACACCATCAGCATGGCAAAAAAGCATGGCTATGTTGAAACCATTAAAGGACGCCGACGCTATTTACCCGATATCAACTCAGGAAATGGGGTGGTTAGAGGATTTGCCGAACGAAATGCCATCAATGCACCAATACAGGGCTCATCGGCTGATATGATTAAAATAGCCATGATTAATGTTTTTAACGAGCTTACGAAAAGAAAGCTGAAATCGAGAATGATCCTACAGGTTCACGATGAACTTGTTTTTGATGTACACCGCGATGAACTGGAAACCATAAAACCCATCATCGAAAAAAACATGAAAGAAGCCCTGAAGCTCAGTGTCCCGGTAATTGTTGACATAAATACAGGTGAAAACTGGCTGCAAGCCCACTAAATTACAAATATACAATGAACATAACCCATTACACCATACTCACGCTGGATGCCGGGGGAACAAACCTGGTGTTTCACGCCCTCGACCAAAACCACCAAACAGTAGCCGCCGTTACACTTCCAGCTCCGGCAGCAGATCTCGACACCTTGCTTAACCGATTGGTGGAAGGCTTCGAAACCATAAACCAACAAAGTGGAAACCGGGCTGCGGCCATTAGTTTTTGCTTTCCAGGACCAGCAGATTATCAACGGGGTATCATCGGCGATCTGGAAAATCTGCCGCTTTTCCGCAATGGTGTGGCGTTAAAAGCATTTCTGGAAATGAAGTTCAGCTTGCCGGTATACATCAACAACGATGGCGACTTATTTGCTTTAGGAGAGGCCATGAGCGGCCTGCTGCCTCAGGTTAACAAACAGCTAAGCAGCGCCGGTAATCCTAAACAATACCGAAATTTACTCGGTGTAACTCTGGGAACAGGTTTCGGAGCAGGAATTGTACTCAACGGACAACTGCTTTTAGGAGATAATTCGGCAGGAGCTGAAATTAACCGCATGTCGAATCCGGCCAACATGAACCAAAGTGTAGAGGAAATTTTAAGCATACGCGGAATACAACGTCTTTATGCTGAAAAAGCTGACCTGTCGCCAACAACAGTACCACAACCTTTTGACATTTACCGCATTGGAACAGGAGAACTCGCAGGAGATTCGAAAGCCGCACAGGAGGCCTGGAGCTATTTTGGAGAAATTCTGGGCGAGGCACTGGCCAATGCCATCACCCTTGTCGATGGGTTAATCGTGATTGGCGGCGGACTTTCGGGGGCATGGCCATTGTTTCTGCCGAAAGCTGTTGAAACCATGAATGGCAGGTTTTTTAAACCCAACGGACAAACTTTGCCACGTTTGGAGGTGTTCGCCTACAACCTGCACAATGCCGATTGCCTGAATGACTTTTTAACCAACGATGAAATGATGATTAAGGTTCCCCAGTCTGAAAAAATGCTGGCCTACCAACCGGTTAAAAAAATCGGGGTAGGAATATCCGTTTTGGGAACCTCAGAAGCCGTTGCTGTTGGAGCACAGGCTTTTGCTAAAGCATCGCTTGGAAGTGAGTTGGGGAGTTAGAAAGTCCTCAATTGTGTGAATCTATCATGAGCAGGTTTTTTAAAAGGCTATTGGCTTTTGGCTATTGGCCTTTGGCTTTGGTGGTACACACGATAATTATGATGTTTTTTAAGTCACAAAAGCCAAGAGCCAAGAGCTAATAGCCAGAAGCCAAAAGTCGTTTGCACTAAAAACTAAATCCAATTACCAAAGGTATTATTTCAAACACATAATACATGTCATCTGCATTAAAGACGTTTGTATCCTTCGCGTCGAAACACAAAGCTCCATTAAACCGCAACCCAATGTGTATCTTTTTTATGGAATAATAGGCGGAAAACTCAACACCCGTTTTAAGTGGTTTTTCCCAACCTGCCTCTCCAAGTGGTGAAACCGAAGCAAATGGACCCACATCAAAATAAATGCTCTTGGATAAGGCATGTCTATAGAAAAGTTGAAGTTTCAACACTTCCAGTTGTGACCCCGGCTTTACCTCCTGGGGGCCTTCATCATAACCAAAATTATATGAAATGGGCGTGCTATAAAGCGTAATGGGCATACCAAGACCCCCTTGCACTCGTGCTCCCAGCGTAACATTTGGGTTAAATTTATGGGCATAGGAATAGGATATAGAGATGGGGAACTCAAAGGAAACACTGTTTTGGTTGACCTTATCCAAAAAAGAAGGCTCGCGTTCCTGGGCTGAAAGCGCTCTGCCTAAAAACAGGATAAAAATACCACAAACAAACCCAACTAACTTAGGGGTTAGGAAGTAAACTGTATCCTGATTGTTAATATTATAGGTGTCTCGAGACATAGCAAGACAAAGGTCGTTATTTATTTGATACACCACCATTCTATCTTAGGTTATTGTTAATGCCTCCTGAATATCGATACGTTAAAAGGGAGATGGGTTAACAAAAGGTGCAATTACAGCGAGTCTGCCTGGTAATTTTGTTTGCCTACAACACTACCAATTATAATCAATGCCAACATAAAAAGTCGGAGTAAATGAGGTAATCATTAGGAAGAAACCATCATAAGAACCAAATCCCAAGCCCGAAAACAAATGAATTTTATTAAAAATGTTATAATCTACTCCAAAACTTGCAGTGTTTTCTACCACGACACTTATTTTTTCCTGAGTAGATGGTGGTCCCATTTGGTTTTCAAAAATTTTCATTTGAAATATGGAAAAATTTAACTGCCCGAATAATTTTAGTTTGGGCACTAAATCTCGGGAAGAGTAGCGATAGCCAAAATTCAGGCCGGTTGATCTGCTACGAAAATTATCAACATCATCATATTTATTTGGAAGCATTACAATATGAACCAACTCGGGACCAATATACAAATTATGACTCCCAAAATTTACATTAAGATTTATTGTATTGTGAAAAACCCAATAATCATAAACTGTGTTCAATCGAACCCCAAGCCTTGGTATTTCATTTTGTTTATTTTGCCCAAAAGAATCCTGATGGAATGATAAAAAACCCAAAAGCACAAAAAAATATATTCCCTTATACCACATGGCTTAATAATAGTTATTTCATGGCGTTCTTTTCATTACCATTTGTATTTCCTGACAAATGTAACGTTTTTCATATAATCTTTGCTTCACCTGTAAAGGTGGTTGTATTCCTGTGTTTTCGACAAAGGCTCACTCAAAGAGGGGTGAGTTAAGTCGGCATTTGGGTCAGCCACCAGTACTTTGGCTGCTATTTTCGATAGGTCTTTGCATATCTATATAAACGGCACAGAAATCAGCATTCCCAGGTGAAAGGTAGGGGTAATGTAGTTAGAATTTATTGTTTTGGGTGATGGGTATTCATGATCAGGATCATAATACCCTATAGTACAGCCCCCATGCTGCCTTCCGTATTCGGTAATTTCCTTTTGATGATATTGAAACCCTATTCCGCCATAAAAATCCAGCTGCAAACCTACTTTTCCTTTTCCAAAGAGGGTTACTTTTTTACCTGCCAAAAATTTTAGTCCGTATTTATTCATTTGCATCGATTCGCGCGAAACATAGGAATCCATATCCGTGCCCACACAATATCGGTAATACTTGTTGTTGTAATATTTGTGATCGAAATACAATTCTGCTGAAACATAAAAATGCTTTTTTGTGTTGATGAGGTAGTTGTATCCCACTGAAGTGTAGAACCCGCTAACAATGGGGTAATAAACAGGGAGGTAAACAATACCAACCGCGGTACTTCTAAACGAATTAGAGGAAGTTGGCCATTGCATTCCAAAAGCAATTTTTGCCACATGATGCGCCGTGATGTTGCGCTCATACCCCAACCTGATTTCTCTAAATATTAAACGGGTTGTGTTGAGGGTAAGGTGGTTATGAAAGTATACAGTTTGCTCTTCCTGGGCAGGAAGCATGAAACCCGTCTGAATGAGCAGGAAGATGATGAAGAGCCTTGTGATTATTTTCATGCGTACTAATTTGTTGTAACTAATCAGTGTGCAAGTTAGCATTAATATTCAATGATTCGACCACATTTTAATCTCGCCCCCCCCCGCTCCCGCCTTCCGATAGTCATCGGAATGCAACTGGTGGGTCAAACACCCTTCCGGATCATCGGGCAACTGGTAGGTACGACTCATTTATTGTTGATTGGAAAAGATCAAAGGTATAAATTTTCTTTGTCATGACAATTCATTACTTAATGTAGGTTGAATAGATGAAACGAGCCCCACCAGTTACAAACTGGCTGGAGCGACGTGTAATAATTTAGGCAAAATAGAACACTCTAATCAGAACCTCTTGGATATCAATCATGCTTATTCAACACATAGAAAATGACAGCTCATTAGTTAGTTTTCTTACTTTTGTAACTTTCTTAAAAGGGAATTCATGAAAAAAGGGGATGTTTCCATTTTGTTGCGTAGGGTTGGTTTAATGAAACTTACGGATGATTTAAGGTTTTACTATTTCAAATTTAAAAAGCGGAAAAAAAACAAGCAATTTCTTATAAACAATCCTGAAGCAAATCTGCCTCCCGATTATTTAATTTACGAATCATTTCAGATTGATTATGAAGAGTATTACACCAAAAGTAAAGCTTCTGCTGAGTGGATACTGTCCTATTTCTTAAAATATATTTCTCTATCCGGCATAAAAGTGTTGGATTGGGGCTGCGGACCGGGAAGAATAATCAGGCACATGTCGCATTTGCTCGAAACCGGAAAAGTATATGGCACCGACTACAACCCTGCTTCAATTGAATGGTGTAAAAATAACCTTCCGGGAATTGAATTCAATACCAACACGTTAGAAGCAAAGTTGCCTTATCAGGATAACTATTTCAATGCTATTTATGGGATTTCAATTTTTACGCATCTAAGCGAAAAAATGCATTTCGAATGGATGAATGAATTGAAGCGGATTCTGGCTCCGGGTGGTTTAATCTTTCTCACCTCTCATGGCGATGCTTTTATTGAAAAACTAACAGAAAACGAAAGTGCTGCCTATCATCACGGAGAACTGATCGTGAGAGGGATGACAACAGAAGGTCATCGAACCTACACGGCCTATCATCCTAAAGACTTTATGGAAAAGCTGTTTGAAGGAATGAAAATTCTCGAACATGTTGAAATACCGTCAAATAATGGAAAAGCACAACAAGATGTCTGGCTTGTGCAGAAGAAATAATGCTTACTTTTTAAGGATCTTCTGTTTTACATTTCTTTTAAATCTTAACCGGAGGGCTTCTATCCTTTAAAAAATGACACCTGTTTTTAAAGGAATCCTTTAAAATATGACACTTGTTTTTAAGTTTTCATGAAAAATTCACCATGATGCTATAACTCCTCAATAGTACTCGAATACACGTAATACAAAGGCAAAAATGCAATTTTTTGTTCTTCGAGTTGACCAAAAGGAGCATCAGAAAACACCAATGCGCGATTAATATTTTGATATTTATCGAGCAATACGTGTAAGCTTTTTAAACTTCCGCCTTTGCCACTTTTTACTTCTACCGGTATAATTTCTCCCCTGGGAGCCATCAAGTAATCGGTTTCGGCGTTGCTTCCGGCTTTTTCACGCGACCAATAATACAGGTCGGAATTGGTGGCCGAAAGTATTTCCTGTCCCACGAATTGCTCAGCCATAGCCCCACGAAAAATTGCCAAAAGTTCTGATGAAAGGTAGTCGCGCGCCAGGTTAAGTCCACATAAATTGGCCATTAAACCAATATCAAGCATTACGGCTTTAAATTTCTTTTCGGAGGCTGTAGCTCCAAGAGGAATCCCGGCCGGACTGGCTGCTTTTACTTTTTTAATCAACTGAGCCGTTTCCAACAACTCAAAAGCCTTTTTAATGGTAGGATTGGAAAACCCCACTGCGAGTTCGGCATATTTAATTTGTGAACCTACTTTTTGAGCCGCATTTAACAACACGGCATCCAAACAGGATTTATCCGCTTTGCCGGCATATTTGTTAAAATCCTGTCTGAAAGTACCAACCAAATCAGCCTGAATATCCACCACATCTTTCATGCTGCGGGTGGTGGCAAAGATATTGACACATTCGGGCATTCCTCCAATGAAGAAAAACTTTCTCAACCATTCCATCAATTTGTTATGAACAGGTTCTGATAATTTAACAGGTTTTTTAGTCAGTAGATCGGCCAAAAGAGTTTGATCCATTGCTAAAAGAAACTCATAAAAATTCATGGGATACATATTCAGCAAATTAACCCTGCCAACCGGAAATGAAATATCTTTCAAAGAGAATTCGAGTAATGAACCAGCAGCAATTACATGAATATCTGGTGTTTGTTCGTAAAAATAACGCAATGAAGCAATGGCTTTCGGACACTCCTGAATTTCATCGAAAAACAACAAATCCCGATTTGAATTTATTTTTTTATTCAGTAGAATTTCCAGTTCATCCACAATGCGCACCATATCAAAGTTTGGTTCGAAAACAGCATGAAGTTCCGGACGCTTTTCAAAATTGATACAGTGAACTTCTCCATCATAATAATCCTGACCAAAGGACATTATCGAATAAGATTTCCCCACCTGACGTGCCCCTCTGACAATCAATGGCTTCCGGTTGGAACTTGTTTTCCATTGAACAAATTTGTTGGCAATTAATCGAAACATAGTGACTATTTTCAGGCAAAGATAGACAATCCTTTAAAATATGACACTTGTTTTTAAAGGAATCCTTTAAAATATGACACTTGTTTTTAAGTTTTCATGAAAAAGGAGATGTTTCCGTTTTTTTGGTGCAGGGTTGGTTTAATGAAGCTTACGGATGATTAAAGTTTTACGATGCTAGTTTCCTCTGATTTTATCTAACAGATAGTTTAACTGTTGCACCTCTTCCAGCGTTAAAACACGGAGAAGCTCATCAATTTGTCGTTCGCAATCATCCATTTTACTCAACAAATCGAGCCCTTTTTGGTTAATCACCACATCTTTTTGTCTGCGATCAGCCTGACTTTCGGCACGTTCAACGAATCCCTTGCTTACCAACCGATCCACTAACCGACTCACATCGGAACTTTGATCAAGCATGCGTTCTCGGAGAAAGCCAATGCTGCACGGCTGCTGTTTAAAACCCCTTAAAACACGAAGAATATTGTATTGCTGAATGCTAATGCCGTGTTTTTGTACGACTTTGAAAAAATTGCGGTTCAGTTGATTGTTGGTATAAGTCAGATTTATAATTCCTTTGTGGTAATCATTTCTGAATCGGCCTTTAATTTCATCCTCTATTTTCATGAGCTTTACTCTTTCATTTTTTTGTCAAAAAATCTGATAACCTGCGCATTACCAACATGATGTTTCCCCTCATCCAGTTCAATTTCCCTTTCCTGCACATCGAGATTCAGGATACAATGGCTAAAATCGTCAAAAATATCATTTTTAGAAAACAACATATCGATGTTTCGCGGGCCTCCGGTGTTTAATTCAATTTGCTTTTTGGCAAAACCTTCAAAAATTACTTTACCGCCGGGTTTAAGACTTTTAAGCAAATGTTGGTGAAATGTGCGACGCAAAGCTTTCGGAGGATGAACGAAGATAAACACCAAACAATCGAAATAATTGTCAGGATACTGTGTAGAAAGTGCGTCGATAACTTCGTACTGCAAGCCCACTTTGTTTGTTTCAGCCCAATTTAAGGCCTTGTTTCTGGCTACTTCAGAGCTGTCGAAAGCAGATACTTCCCAACCCTGTTTGGCGGCGTAAACAGCATTTCTCCCTTCGCCCTCACCAACAAAAAGGATTTTTCCCGGCTCAAGGTTATCGAGACTTTCTTTATAAAATGCGTTGGGATGTGTACCGTACACATATTCCACAGCACTATACCGATTATTCCAAAATTCCTTCATAAGAATAGAAAAAGGCAGAGAGACTTACAAAAATCTCTCTGCCGGATTAAAAATCAAAGTTTTGCATGAGCGCCATCACAAAAGGGCTTGTTAGCACTATGTTTGCATCCACACCAGGCCGCTTTTTTCGGCTCTTCCAGCACCGTTTTTACCGGGCGAAACTCAGAGCCTTTATGTGAGCCATCGCAAAATGGCTGTTTGGCACTTTTACCGCACGAACACCAGAAATAGGTTCCTGCTTCCATGTCGAGCACAAATGGACTCGATTTTGCAACTTTTGGCGTATCCATCGTTTTATTCTTTTGATTTTACTAACTGTACTCTGGCAGTTATTGAAACCTCTTCGCCAACAAGCAATCCGCCGGCTTCCAAAGTCTTGTTCCACGTCAAACCAAAGTCTTTGCGGTTGATTTTTCCGGTTAACTTAAACCCGGCTTTGGTGTTTCCCCACGGATCAGTCATGATTCCGCCGAAAGACACTTCCAAATCTACCTTTTTGGTAACGCCGTGCATGGATAAATCACCAGTAAGCAAGTACTTTTTGTCAGATAGCTTTTTGAAATCGGTACTTTTAAAGGTGATATCCGGGTATTTCTCAGCATCGAAAAAGTCAGGACCGCGCAGGTGGTCGTCGCGATCTGTGTTTTCGGTATTGATGCTGGCAACGGCGATATTGAAATCAATCATTGCCTTTTCAAAAGCGTCACCGTTCGACATCACCGTTCCGTTAAAATCAGAGAACTTTCCGGTTACTTCAGAAATAACCATGTGATCGATGGCAAATTCAATTGAAGTGTGGGCGTTATCAAATTGCCATTTGGTGGTTTGTGCCCAAAGTCCGGCCGAAAGTATTAGAGCCAATAAAGTAATTCCAGTTTTTTTCATTTTTTTATAGTTTAAAATTAGAGCTGCAAAAATAGGTTTAAACATTATATGTTGCAACATATATAAGTTAAAAAAATGTTAAATCGTGAAATATCAATGATTCTACCTGAACACCGGATAGAAATCTACGTGAAAAAATGGTATTACCTAAGTTTTTCCTCTACTTTTTCAAGCATTAATTTGGTCATTTTATCCAGGTCGAACTCATCAGTTAAACCCCAATCGCGGCGTGCGACACTGTCGTCAATACTAGCGGGCCAACTGTCAGCAATTGCTTGCCGGAAATCGGGTTTATAGCTTATTTTAAACTCAGGCATATATTTTTTTATCGCTTCGGCAAGTTGTTTAGGAGTAAATGAAATTCCTGCCACATTGTAACTTGATCGCAGAGAAAGTTTTTCGCCGGGAGCTTCCATCAGCCTTATGGTGTTGTTAATGGCATCATCCATAAACATCATGGGCAGGGCAGTATTTTCGGAAAGGAAGCATTCATATTTTCCTTTGCGGACGGCTTCATAAAAAATTTCGACAGCGTAATCGGTTGTTCCCCCACCGGCTTCGGTTTTATAGCTGATCAACCCTGGATACCTTACACTACGGAAGTCGATGTTGTATTTTTGGAAATAATATTCGCCCCAGCGTTCGCCGGCCAGTTTTGAGATACCATATACGGTATTAGGTTCCATCACGGTGAGTTGAGGCGTATTGTGGCGCGGTGTAGTAGGACCAAAAACGGCGATGGAACTTGGCCAGAATAATTTCTTGGCATCGGATTGTTGGGCAGCAAGGATGGTGTTCATCAGGGCTTTCATGTTAATATCCCAGGCTTGCAAAGGTATTTTCTCCGCATTACCTGAGAGCACAGCGGCCAGATTATAGATCTGGGTAATGTTGTTTCGCACGATATAGTGCAACAAATTTTGAAAATCCATTACATCCAATATCTGTCCCGGACCACTATCGCGGACTTCATCGGTTGGATATTTGATATCGGTAGCATACACATTTTCGTTACCGTATTTACCACGCAAAGCCATGGTAAGTTCAGAGCCAATCTGCCCGGAGCAGCCTATTACCAAGATTTTTTCCATTGTTATGTTATTAAATTAACAGCTGCAAATTTAAACAAGTATCACAATCAAAAACTAACAAGACATCAATTTACTTGACCGGATGTAGTATATTTGCAGTGATTTACCATTACATAAACCTACATGATTGAAATAAAAGAAGTTGTATCGAAACGCGATCGCCATGATTTTGTCGGGTTGCCGTTCAGGCTTTACAAAGATCACCCCTTTTGGATACCGCCAATTATTTCGGATGAAGTGAAACAATTAACACCAGAAACAAATCCGGCCTTTAAATTTTGCGAAGCTAAATTCTGGACAGCCTGGCAAAACGGTGTCTGTGTAGGTCGTATTGGGGCAATCATTAACCGCGATTACAACAAGAAAACCGGCGTTGAAATGGGACGTTTTACCCGTTTCGAGGTAATTGACGATCAAGAGGTCAGCAACGCTTTATTTGCCACGGCTGAAAAATGGCTGCATGAAAAAGAAATCACCGGTATTCATGGCCCGCTGGGGTTTACCAACCTCGACAATCAAGGATTGTTGATAGAAGGATTCGACTATCTTCCGTCGATTGCTTCGGTGATGCATTTTCCTTATTACCAAAAACACATCGAAGACCTGGGATACGAAAAGGAAAACGATTGGGTGGAATTTTTGCTGAAAATTGAAGAAATTCCTGAAAAAGCCACGAGATTGGTTGAAATCATAAAAGAACGTAACAACCTGGAGGTGATTCATCTGAAAGAAAAAAAAGAAATGGCATTCTACTTGAATGATGTTTTTTATCTGCTAAACAGGGCTTTCGATGAACTGCCCTATGTAAGTCCTTTTTCGGATGAGTTGATTAAAAGCGCCACCAAAAAATACATGGATGTGCTCGTTCCGAAATACATCGTTGTGATAAAAAAGGACGGAAAGCTTGCGGCTTTTATTATCGGACTTCCCAGTCTCTCCAAGGCCATGCAAAAAGCCAAAGGGCATTTATTTCCACTGGGTTTTATGCACATTAAAAAAGCCCTAAACCACCCTAAAGTCATGGATTTGCTGCTCACAGGTGTTGATCCGCATTATCAAAAATTAGGACTTCCCGCCATCCTGATAAGCGAATTACAGCGCAGCATGATCGATAACGGAGTAAAATATGTGGAAACAACCGGCATGTTCGAAACAAATCTCAAAGGAGCTACCACCTGGAAAAATTACGACCATATACAACATAAGCGTCGCCGATGTTTTGTAAAACACTTTTAACTTAGGTCACGCCAGCTTTTTTTGAGATGAGGTACAAAACCGACACAAACAGGTCGTGTTTTCGTTTGTCTTTTTATAATTTTGCCAACTAAAAAATCAAAGGCCATGGAAGCCCATTTGCATATCTACAACACCCTTGCCAGAAAAAAACAATTGTTCGAACCCATTGCACCACCGCATGTTGGTTTATATGTTTGTGGGCCAACTGTTTATGGGGATGCTCATTTAGGACATGCCCGCTCGGCCATCACATTTGATATTGTTTTCAGATACTTACAAGACCTTGGTTACAAAGTGAGGTATGTACGCAACATTACTGATGTAGGTCATCTTGAAAACGATGCCGATGAAGGCGAGGACAAGATTGCGAAAAAAGCCCGGCTGGAAGCCCTCGAACCCATGGAGGTGGTAAAATACTTCACCGACCGCTATCATGCCAACATGGACAAACTCAACCTGCTTCACCCAAGCATTGAGCCCACCGCTTCGGGGCATATAATAGAACAAATAGAGCTGGTAAAAACGATACTCACCAATGGATACGGCTACGAATCAGAAGGTTCGGTATACTTCGATGTAGAAAAATACAACAAGGATTTCAAATACGGAAAACTATCGGGTCGCAAGCTGGAGGACATGCTTCAAAACACACGGCAACTGGCCGGACAAGATGAAAAAAGAAATGCTTATGACTTTGCCTTGTGGAAAAAAGCCGATACCCGACACATCATGCATTGGCCCTCACCCTGGAGCGAAGGATTTCCGGGCTGGCATTTAGAATGTTCGGCTATGGGGGCTAAGTATTTGGGAGA